>Ga0325414_1000070_pt1 | contig 53698 bp, 23 predicted proteins | sample PopdelMetagenome_8_FD_206183 | JGI IMG/M metagenome (GOLD analysis project Ga0325414, IMG submission 206183) | Populus deltoides microbial communities from Bellville, Georgia, United States - Leaf-PdKOR-R3 | ecosystem: Host-associated > Plants > Phyllosphere > Phylloplane/Leaf | place: USA... | reverse complement strand
CATCAAGCAAAGGAATGTTGAGTTCCACTTTCTTGAAAACCTCTAAAATCTCTTTTTCTTTGTCTTTTTTCTTTGACCTAGAAGAACTCACAGGAAAGGGTGGAATTGTTTTAAAACTAGAATTAATTGAGTGAGGAGTTACCTTTGGAGTGTTGGTCTTTATTTCAATTTGTGGAGGAGGAGGATGTTCCTTCTTTGTACTCAATTCAGTTTCTATCTCTTCTTCATCCTCCATCTCAATCTGTTTTGACCTTTGCTCTTCAAGTTCTTTCCCACTTCGCAGCATGATTGCACTAACATTCTCTTTTGGATTTAATGCTTGGGAGGGTAACTTTCCATTCATTTGTGCTTCCAATTTCCCCACACTTGAAGCTACTTGCCCCATTTGCTTTTCCAAGTTGTGAATACTTGACCTTGTTTCCTGTTGAAAAGACATGACATTTTGTTGCAAGGTAACAGTATTAGAAGCCAAAGTTTTCATCATCTCACGAAGATCATCATTGGATGACGACCCCACAACATTGGAGTTTGTGAATGGAGGAGGTTGTCTTGCTTGATAATTCTGTTGGGATTGAAATCCATGGGGATGGAACTGTCGGCCTTGATTGCCTGGTTGGGATGGGTTGCCGTAGCGTAAGTTGGGATGATCTCTCCATCCGGGATTGTACGTGTTGGAAAAGGGATCATATTTACGCTGGGGCTGTCCGTTGAATGCTCCATCAATTGCATGAGCTTGTTCAATGTAGTCTTCTTGCATTGTTGGGCACATATCCGAAGCATGTCCTTGTAAGGAGCATATGCTACAAACTTTCACCTGCTGCACATTTCCACAAGCCAAAGAACGCACAAGAGAAGTAAGATCATTAACTTTACTTTCAAGGTTAGAAATACTTACCTCATTTACTCGTTTGTTGGAGAAGTCTCCACGAGTGCCAAATTGTTTTGAGTTGGCTACCATGTTTGAGATCAATTGGCGTGCAGCCTCGGGTGTCTTATCCACCAATGCGCCTCCACTTGCAGCATCAATGATACTACGGTCAGTAGGCATCAATCCTTCATAGAAATATTGAATGAGTAGCTGATCGGGTATTTGATGATGAGGACATTGAATGCATAATTGCTCAAATCTTTCCCAATACTCGAAGAGAGTCTCTCCATGAGATTGCTGAATCCCACATATTTCGTTCCTTATGTTGGCAACTCGAGATGCTGGGAAATAGTTCTCAGGGAAAATCTTCTTCATGGCATTCCAAGTTCCAATAGATCCTGGCAGAATAGAGAAAAGCCATGCCTTTGCTGCCCCCTTTAAAAAGAAAGGGAAAGCTTTCAACTTAACTTGTTCTTCATCAACTCCATTCGGTTTCATGCTAACACAAACCATATGGAACTCCTTGAGATGAGTATGAGGATCTTCTCCTGCAAGACCATTGAATGTTGGTAACAAATGTATAAAACCAGATTTGAGCTCAAAATTTACATTATTTTCAATGTTTATGCACAATGGTTGATTTTCCACGTTAGGAGCATCAAAATCCTTGAGTGTTTGTTGCCATGCAACCGCCATGGTGTTGACGCGAGCTTCCTTTCTTAACCTGCGTAAAGTGCTTTCTATTTCAAGATCAACCTGCACTTGAATTTGATTAGTAGAACGGGTCACAGGCATAAATCGCTAAGAAAACTTAAAAGAAAGCAACCACACAAGAGATAAAAAAAAAAAAAAACAATGCAAATTATATGAAAATCCTATGCTAGAAAACTAAAACTGCCTAAAAACCTTAGAAAACAGTGGAATTTGGCCTCGATAGCATGGGGCTAGTTGTAATCACTAGTCCTGTTCAGAACATCGTTTCCTTTTAGGAAATAAAAGGTCGAAACCTAAATCCACAAAAAATTCTGTTTTGAACAGTACCGCTACCGCAAGTAAACAGTACCGCCGCAAGAAAAAATTTTGTTTCTCTTTTTTTTTCAGAAATATAAATAACAATCACAACAACTAAAAATAATAGTACAAGCACAAGAATCAACTAAAATTACTTCCCCGGCAACGGCGCCAAAATTTTTTGCGATGTCGCGGTCGCACAAATTAATTACCCTAGCTTAAAACACACAAGATATTATAGAACAAGCAAGGGATCAATCCCATGCGAAAGTTTCAAGTCAGATTTTTATGTTGTTAGTTATGTAATTGGGGGGATTTGGTTTGTGATTAACTAAACTATGGCAGCAATTAAACTAGCAAACAAAATCAATTAAAACCGAAACTTATCAAGAAAACAAATCTTAGTCGCAAGCACACATCCACCTACGGAAATTAGAACCGATCCTTGAAATGAAAATTGCAGATTATGTTATGAAATTTTATCTTTTCTTAACATTGATTAATTAACGGATCCACGGTATAACGAATCCTAACCAACAAACAATCAAAGTGTCCGCACTAATGATTCAATTTAATGGTAGCTTTAAGAACTAGATAATTTCATCAAGATTAACATACAAGCTATCCGCAGCTTGTGTCACTTTGTTCAAATGTTCTCTCTAAGTTCAATAACGTAGTTCTGCCACAATTATCAAGCTTAGTTGCTTCACAAGTTCATATATCACAACTCTGGTTTTGATATTAAACTTAGCAATAGATTGTTCACAACAATAACTTAGAGTCCGCTTTAGCAATCATCAACAACAATCATAGGAAATATGCATAGGAAAACAATCATACTCATTCATAACATAAACTGAAAATAGAAGGAAGAATAAATCTCACGGTTCTTGAAATTCGAAGGTTTTTGCGTCCTTGCAACCAAGAAAAGAGCTTAGCCTTGCATAACTATTGAACAACTACTTCTAAAAATTAAAGAGAGCATGATTTTTGGGTTTGTAGAGGAGAGATTTGTGTTTATTCTCTGCTGGTTGCTACCTCCTTCTGCTCTCCCTCTTTTTCTGCTCAGAAATCCTAGTTTCTATTTTACAAAATAGTCCTTCCTTAAGTTGGCATTTACATTTAAGTACTTCAATAACTATTTTCCCTAAAAAGGAGAAATAGCCTCGTATGAAATCTTCAAGCTCTAACTTAGAGGAGCTAAATTGCTGATATAAAAACTTGGATGTCTGTTTAGATACTTCAGAATGTAATTTGGACTCGTTTCTTCACAAAACCTGTTTGCTGACAGAATTTAGTTGTCCTATTTGAAAAATCATATCTCCTTTATATGACATCATTTTTGGCTAAACGTTGGAGAGTTGATAGATCATTGAGTTAGGAATCCAAAAAAATTGAGTTTGCATCAATTGGACTTCTATAGCTCCAGATATTAAATTTTGAATGACCAAAGGTCAACAGTGGCAGAATGCGAGATTTGACTTTGCAGGATGTGATTTCCATGATCTTTCTCTTTTTATTTTTCTTGCATTAAATTTGCAGAAAGGTATGGATGTTAGCTTTTTAGTGCCACTGGAATCACTTCATTTTGATTTCTAGAACTCACGCTCTGCACAAAACATCGATTGAACGTCAAATCTACCAATTACCTCCAATTTACTCCTTTTGACATCTTTCATCCAAAAGTGTCTTCAAAACATAAAACAAAGAATATCAAGGCATTTTATATATATAACATGGACAAAACATTAGGTAGATGTGGGTAAAACTATCGAATAATATGGTTACATCAAAAGGAACTTGATTTGTTGTTAACATAAGTTAAAATCATGAATACCTGACAACATTTACAAGTATTAACATTATTCGAATAAAATAACTAATGTAATCATGTTAACAATTTATAATCCGATTGAAACCTCCTTTGTGTGTGGTTTCCAATTGAGTAATAAAAAGAGTTTATACGATACTTGTTTGAAATACCATTAGTGGATCCTCTAACCTTGACAATTGTTTTATATTTGTTTAAATCCTTATATCAATATCACATCTCAAAGCTCTCTTTAACTCTTTTTTTGTTATTGTCTATTTCTTTATTTGTAATTTATACAGTTAAGCTTCATGTGGTTCGACCCCGATCTTGTTGGGTTATTTATTATTTCGACACTCCTACACTTGGGAGAAGACATTAATCTTTTGAACGTGTCAATAAGCGAGAAAAATGGTTGGCTCACATTAAAGGTAAGGATCTGAATGAAGAAGACATGGATATTCCACTAATCAAGGTGACTTTCCCACACCCGACTTATGTGATACAGTTAGAAGAAGAAGTAAAGAGGTTGAACCAGATGTTTGTTGACTCTTCAATACATAACCTGATAGATAATGAGAATGAAGGATATGATGAAGAGCTTATGCCAAAAAAACCACTCTCACTAGGATTTTGTAAAGCACAGGAAGATATCATGTCGATAAAAATAGATTGTGTGTAAATGTGTCGAGGGGGAAGAGTTCAATAATTGGAAAGCACAAGAAATCCTTCTTGTTCATCTAAAGTAATTGTCTGTTTTTACCTTATTAATTCATTCCTTATTAATTCAAGCATTTTACACAATCTCAATTAAACCTTTAATGGCTTATAATCTAGTTTAGTTAACTAATTCAACCAACTAAACAAATTTTTTTTTTCAACTTGCATGCATAATTTATTTTTCATTGTATACCTTATTTTTCGTAATATATATACCAATCTTATTTTCATATAGAATATTCAAACCTCCTAATCCTCTAACAATATTTTTATTATCCCTTTCCAAATTTCTCAATTTACACATTAACTATTTCATCAACGTGAACAACCCTAACAATTTTGCAACCTTCTTTTTACATAGCCAAGTATATTATCACAACAAACAACATTATCTACACTCACACAAATTTTCAATATTCACACATAGTCATTCTAATATATCTCACATTATCTCAGCATGCATTCAAAACAATAAAACCATTTAAATTACTAATTCTTAAATTTTTCCATTGACTTAGTTATATTTAACATTACAAAAGTATTCAACATTAAGTTCACAACTTCCCCCAAACACATATCAAACATACAATACTTATATCTAAACAAAACTCTTTTTCCAAAAAAAAAAACAATTATTCATGCTAATATATCAATAAACATATAATATCATACAATTCAATCAATTCCCAAAACAAAGCCTATAATCAACTTAACAACATCTTGAAATTTTAGCAAAACTCTTATTAATTTGATTCTACTTTATTTCTTACCATACAAGATACCATAATTGTTTACCTCACTTCCATATTATGAAACTCATGTTCCCAAACACACATACTCAACTAACCCTTTACTTTGTAACACCTCCACTAACCAGGATGTTATAATAGAAAATTCTACACATTTCCATCGATTATGAACCTCTATTATGGATTATATATATATATAACAATTATTTACACACGTAGTCATGTTCCTTAATTTATTAAAAGCTTTACCAAAATTTTGACAGAGTTTCCTCTATATCTAGACGTAACAAGTTATCGACTACTTCTTTCATAGTACAAGTCATTATCCTGGACCATATCTCATATCATTACAATCAAGAATAGACGACACCTATTCTTTCAACCCTCATTATATCATATACCGTTCAATAATTGCATCATGTTCATCTTACAGTAATTTGATTATAAATAAAAATTAAAAGAGTAATAGATTCAATCTTATGCACTTATATTTTGAATTATAAAAAGAGACATGATATAACCACATGTTTTAAAATTTTCTTTAAATGAATATTTTTTTCTTTTTATATTGTGCTTATCTTACTTATTCTCTATTTAATCCATTTACTAACTTATGCGTACTTTTTAGTTTTGTTAAAGGAATTTAATTGATGTTCAACATAAACTGTGATAATATATTATTAATGCATGCCATGGAAAAAGTTATGTAAAGATGCACACCAACTTGCATGATAATATTCTGCATATAGATTTCATACACAATTCCAAACACAGATAGGAAATGTCATTAAAAAAAGAGAGAGAGGGATGCTTTTAGTTAGTATAAAATTATTTACATGTACAATAAAAGTTTCAAATCTAAAGTCCAACTACAACCTAACTATTAGGTCATCGATATAAGAAGGTCTTGCAACAAAAAATTTATTAAGCATAAGTTTGTATCATAATATTATTAGTCTTCTAAACATGCAAGAAAGCGAGAGCACCCATTTTTTTTTATTCAACTCTATAGAAAGAATTTCACGAGCAATAATCATTAATTTCACAATAATAACATATCAAGATATTCATTCTCGACATGAGTAAGGCCTTACTCTCAATTTCAAGTCAATTAGTGTACTTTGATTTACATAGTTACCAAACATTTTGTAACGACTTATCATTGACCTTCGACGTATCAAAAACAACTCAATTTACCATGGTTCCTAAATAACTGGGTAATAACACAACATTGGCTGTCACATTTGCAAAAGCAACTAAAACACATTTGGTCTTTGAGCAAATTTCAGAGACTCCATAACATTGGTTTTCACCTCAGCGAAAGCAATCCAATCACATTGGTTTTCGGATAACTTCGGAAACAATCGCAACATTGGCTTTCGCCTTAGCGAAAGCAACTCAATCACAATAGTTTCTGAACAACTTTGAAACCAATCACAACATTAGCTTTCGCCTTAGCGAAAGCAACCCAATCACATTGTATTCTAAACAATTTTGAAAATAATCACAACATTGGATTTTTTCTTAGCGGAAGCAACCCAATCATATTGGTTTCCAAATAACCTCGAAAACAATCATAACATTGGCTTTCGCCTTAGCGTAAGTAACGCCATCACATCGTCATTTCATACAACTATTTACAATTCATCTTAACTCATTTAATATATAACATTTATAGTCACAACAAAAAAAAACATTAATTGACATCGCACAGTTGTAAGTAAAACTTTGCTTACCTACTCCTCAAGTTGAGTGATATCCTCTGATAAAGATCCTACCACTAGTGTCCCCCCTGAATCATACAAATACTTTTTATTAGTATATTATTTACAAATCCACATACTCATCTTTTGTACAAGAAATACTTTTTTAACTTCATACTTAAATTCACTACGTTTAACAACTTATAACAAGGTACTGGAACACTGTTTAGTGTTTTACTTCTCACCAGAGTTGCAAAACTTGGTTTTAAACAGGGTTTATTTATTTATAAAGCTAAGAAATAAACACACATCTTTGGTAAGGGGATTAAACCCAGTTCTGCCATTTACATACCTAAAATCATCAAAATACAATGTCATATAAATATGTCCTGTAACATAGAGCCTAATCTTCCTCTAGTGTTTTATCCATATTTAGAGTTTTATAACACCAAATAAGATACGATTTCTTCCATACGAAAGCTAACATCGCTAACCACATTTTATATGAAGACACCCGCCTCAAATTTTCTCAATTTCTAATCTTGATTTCAGTTTAAAGTTTGATGACATTTCTGTTCACTAGCTTTCAGCCTGATCTGTCTTCAGGTTTTTATCTATATCTAAAGTTTTATAATTCTGATTTGGGAAAATCTAGTTCCATTTGAAAGTTAACACCTTTATATACAACTTTCATACAGAATAACATCCCAAATTATGTCCTTAATTAGCCCAATTTCTGGCCATAAATTAGCTAGTAACATAGTCAAAATTTCCAATTTATAGGTTTTATACTCAACTAAATATTTTTATGCATTTCTTTTACTCTTTTTATCACAATTTCATACAAAACATGTCATTTCCACAACAATAATCATTCAAAAGATTTCAAACACTCACAATTAAAATCAAAAAAGCATGCACCATATGAATTTCTTTAGATGTTTAGATTTCGAAATACAATAATTACTTTAATGATCATAAACACCTGTCCTTTCAACATGCACACACATAATCAAATTGAAAAAGTTCCCCTGTTCATTTTATTATCTTGGCTGAAGATTTCATGGCCTTGGTACCCATCTTTTTCTTCAAATTCATTTTTTTAACACCACAATGCCTCAATTTCCAATTACCCTAAAATTACCTCAAGAACCCTATTTTAAAAACTTAGATTTCTGTATCAAACTTACCCAAAATGCTAGAAATAGATCTAGAAGGGTGCTCTCTTGTTCCTAGCTGTGTTTTTGCTCCCTATAAGCTCTTTCTCCCTCAAACCCTTTTTTGGTCTCCCCTCATTTTTCTTTTGCTACAACCAGCTCCAACCTTCACTCTCCCTTTAATTTGTTTTGTTTTTGGTGTTAAATCCTCACTCAAGTCTCTTAACACTCTTAAGAAATGATTGCATGTGTTTCTCTCTACAAAATCTTTGAAGGAAAGTGATAAAGAGAAGAAAATGGCTCCTTTTTTTTTCGTTTTTTGTTTTCTACTGTCAGCCCCCTTTTCTTCCTATTGCAACTTACCTTAGTAGTTCAAACATCAACTGAACCCAAAGAAAATACACCTGACGAGATGTTAGACCCAATATCATTGGGTTCAGGTGTCAGTTGAACCCAAGATAACATGAGTTTGGCTAGATGCTAGTCCCATCATGCCCTTTAACCTAGATTGGGTTGCATCTTATGTCTTGATTATCTAGAACTAAGGAATCCTACTTCTAGAACAATTACATGAATTATTTGTGTTAGAGGCAATGATCTCTTAATGCAACCATATTATTTGATAGTTTTGCTCATATTTACCTAGTATTTTTCCTATGTTATATATATAAAATACGTTGATATTCTTTATTTTATGTTTTGAAGGCACTTTTGGATGTAAGATTCAAAAAGAAGTAAATTATAGATAATTGGCAAATTTGACCTCTGATCGATGTTTTTAGCAGAGCTTGAGCTCTAGAAGTCAAAACAAAGTGATTCTAGTGGCATTAGAAAGCTAACATCCATACCTTTCTATACATATATGGCAAGAAAAAAAATAGAGCATGAAAATCATAGCCTTCAAAGACAAATCTCGCATTTTGCTAGTGTTGACCTTTGACCATTCCGACTTGAATATCTTGAGGTAGAGAAGTCCATTTGATGCAAACTCAATTTTATTGAATTCCTGACTCGAAAACCTATCAGCCTACCAAAGTTTAGCAGAAAAGGAGCTTATATGATAGAGATATAATTTTTCTAAGATGACACATGAATTCTGCCAACATACAGGTTTTGAAAAGAAATAAGTCCAAATTACTTCCCAAAGCATCCAAACCGACATCCAAGTCTTTATTTTGGGAATTTAACTGTTCTAAGTTCAAAGTCAAAACTTGAGGATTTTATGCAAGGCTATTTCTTCTTTTTTAGAAAAAATAGTTATTGAACTACTTAAATATAAATTGTCTATTTAGGTAAGGATATTTTGTAGGAAAGAGGGATTAGGGTTTCCTATCAAATAAAAAGAGAGAGAAAGGAAGAGAGGGGGTGGCCAAAAGAGAAGACAAACACATTATTTCCTTCAATAACCCAAAATCATGCATTCTTCTTTCCTTTTGATTAGTTGTTCAATAGAGTTGCAAGGCTAAACTCTTTTTCTTGGTTACAAGGATACAGAAACCTTCAAATTTCAAGAACTGTGAGATTTATTTTACCTTTTCTTTTTAGTTTATATGATGAATATATTTGTTTTCCTATACTTATTTAATATGATTGTTTATTTTAATTGTTGGAGTGGACTCTAAGTTATTATTGTAGATAATCTATTGCTAAGTTTGATATCAAAACCGGAGTTGTGGTTTATAAACTTATGAAGCAACTAAGTTTAATAATCGTGGCAGATCTACGTTATTAATCTTAGGGAGAACATTCAAACAAATGAAAAGGAAAGGACTTTTTTTATTTAAGGATCTACGTTATTAATCTTGTTGATGATAAAATCAATAGTTTTATGAGAAAGATAATAAATGACTTAAAAGATTCTTAAATTCCAAGAATAAATGATATTTGTTCTTATATTTTAGGGTGAAATACTCTGAAATATATATAAGCTCTTAAAAAATAAAAAAAGTTCTAAGCCTCTTACTTGGATGGTTCTAGAAAAGGAAAGGACTTTTTTTAGGCTTAGAACTTTTTTTATTTTTTAAGAGCTTATATATATTTCAGAGTATTTCACCCTAAAATATAAGAACAAATATCATTTATTCTTGGAATTTAAGAATCTTTTAAGTCATTTATTATCTTTCTCATAAAACTATTGATTTTATCATCAACAAGTCTTAAAGTCCCCCCAATTGGTTCTGTTTTTGTAAGTATTTAGGGCTTTACCATTAATTTTGTATTTCATGAGCTAGGGAAAAGAAAACTATTCACCTGGATATCTTGATTAACCACTTCTCACAAACTAAATAACTTCATATATAAATATTTTGGGTTTTGGGATATCATTAACAAGCATCAACTATTTTTTCTTTAAATGTTTTTTAGGCAATAAGAAAAGTTATTAATCTTAGTAAAAGAAATAAGGGATAGATCAAGAATATATAATTGACAATCAAAAACTTAATAGTTGGCAAGAACTTCTACATGCTTACAAATTTGAAAAGAAAAATAAAAAAATGAAGCCCATATATATATATATATATAGACAAGATGAAGAATAAGTGGTTACCACATCTATTAATAAGTTAGACAAAACTAGAGTTATTTAGGGTTAGTATTAATTTATAAAAAGGATATAAGATTTGACAAATAAATATTATATTATTAAAAAGAAAAAGGATTTAAAGAATGATTGATGGGTGTTTATTTATGAAAGTGGAGAAGTGAAAGCCAAAATGAAGGTTGATGACTAGGATCTTAAAAGCTTAAAGAAAATGATATAAAATTATGTTGTATTGGGTTTTTTTTTTCTTAATTTAACCTAACAAACCATTCAAATCACTCAATTCTTTTGATTTTAAGAAAAACTAGCCGAGTCAACTAGTTCATATTAGTTTAATCACAAAAATATTCTTTGTTTAAAACTCAATTCGGACTAAGTCTCAATTAATTGTTTGATCAGACACAATTCTAATAAATACTGGTTAAGAAAAATGAAAGAGAGGATGTGAGAGAAAATAATGGTAGAATGGAGAGGGAATGAATTATTTGGTGTTATAAAGATGGAAATTTGAGAGGAAGGATTTTTTTTTAATTTTCTTTGGTAATTCGATCAATAATTAGTGTCAAAAATTGTGTTAGTGATGGAATTAACTATAATATCCTTTTTGTTGCTTTTATCACTAATTATATGTTTTAACAATGTGGTAATTTTTATTGTTGTTGTTTGAAAAACTATATTTAAAAAAAGTTATAAATTATAAATTTTTTTATAACCAAGATTTCAAGAGAGTTTTCAATAAGGACCTATGCAAAACTTTTGTTTGTGTTGATGTCAGGTTTTTTAAAATACATATACACAGCGAAAATAATAAATTTAATAATTTTTCAAGAGTCTTAAGGGTCTCATTAGATAGATTTAGAGTTGTTTAAGTTTTATATGAAGATCAGATTTTTTTTTAGCTTTGAATAATTGCTTCAATGCTAGGTTATCGCAAATCGCAAGCCATCTAAGTGTCCGACCTCTAACGTTAATCCACACAAACCATCATAAAAATATCTCTTAAACCCTTTTAGGGGAGACATTGTTATGTCTTTGAGTGCTAATTTGTTTTCTTTTGTGTTTTCAAGTATTTTGTAACTTACATAGTTTTTCTCTTTATTTAGAAAATAAGAGGTAAATGATTTTATTTATAGGAAAACTTGAAAACCTTATAAATGATAAAATATTAATTTATCCCATGAATTACATATATTATTTTAAGACAATTATAGAAATTTATGCAATCAAGTACTTGATTTTTTTTCTACATCTAGAATTGTAATCTTTTTTAATTACAACATTCTAAAACCTATTTACAATCAAGTTACATTTGATTAATCATCTCAGTTTGATTTATAATCAATGTTTCTTGTGTGTGTGACCCATTAGATTATCTAATAAGTTAGCATAAATATAAATTATAATTCTAAATAAAACATGATTAAATTAATTAATTAAATTAATTTATTATCAATTAAATAATTAATTTATTTATATTTAAAAATCAAGTACAATATCTAGCAACGTGTTATGATCTTTAAATATTAGAAAAGTCATAAATAGTTTGATTTAACCTTTTATTGACTAGTTTATCAATGTAATTATTATCCATTTATCAACAATGTTCCGATTTAAATATTATAGCATGAAATATTTTTACTACTTGTCAAATCAAGTTTATACTCAACACCATAGTCATTTATTCTTAAATCAGATTTGAAACTCTTTTCAAATCTCATTTTATCTTGTTCAATGATTTATAATCAATACTATTTAAGAACACATGAAATATTTATTTTTTTTAATTCACTTAGGATGATGAATCCATTTGTTAATGTTATACTCAATATTACATCTAAATTGAGTGCTAATGTGATACTAAATATTTGTCTATTTGGTATGATTGATTAGAACATGTAATAGGATCAAAACATAATGGTTTCTATATAAAATAACTTAATGATATCAAATTTAAGGATATTTATATAACATCACATATGCCTTTCTGTAAACACTTATAATTATATAAAATTTTTATGTGAGTCAGTTTAATACACATATCATTTGATAAGCACCAACATATTAGTTCTAGGTACCTTTCATATCTCAATTTATGAGAACAATTACTTTTTTTATATAAAAAAAAAACATAATATAAATCTCATAATTATAACAATTTTATAATTTATTTTTTGCAAAGCACTTTTATCTCAACATCTTTACTCTATATTCATTAATTAAATATTAAATTTATTAATAAAATATTTGATGAATATTAAAGATAATAAAATTTTTATTAAAAATCAAATATATTTACATAAACAAAATCAATATCACGTGCAACCAACTAATTAACTACATTATATATAAATTAACAATTAATTAATCAAATACTTTTAAAATCGTGATTAAAACAAAATACTATTTAAACTATACATCATACTTCCAAATGAACCCTAACTTTTTATTGCTAATTAGCAGAAAAAATGGTCCCGTCCATAAAACCATTTTTGGTAGTATATACCATATAAATAATACAATGAAATAATACAACTAAAAATAATTATATTAATTAGCATGATATTTCAATAAGAACACGGTAAAAAATATTAATACCGTAAAAGAATTGTTTATTTAAAATATAGACTTTGAAAAACGAATCATTATAGATACTGTCAAAGCATTGCTATATAATATTGCTTAAAGGAAGTCATAAAATTATATTAAAAAAAAAACGTGCAAGCATATAACTATTTGTTTACAATTACTTTGACTTTGATGATATATAGAATTCATTATGAAATTAATATAGATAATGGATTTATCTAATTTGAGAATTTAATATTAATAAGTTAATTAAAAAATTAAAAATAAATAACAGATGATAACCGACCACCCGCTGAGAGGGCAGGCCTCACAGTAGTGAAATAGTATAACCTAAACTCTTTTATTATTATTATTCCCTATTTTTTCCTATCCATGTTTTTTACTCGTGATGTTCACAGGAATATTTGATAAAGATTTCCTGTATATGCAATGATAAAAGGCGTACAGCGCTGCAAGAACAAAAATGATTCAGCCATAGAATCAAGCGCGAACAATTTCCTCCAAAAGATCTTCAAAAATCAAGTCCTCCAATTCAAGCCCCGCACATTCTGTATCATATTGCAGATTCATCCAACCATCACGCTTCGCTAAATCTCTACTTAAAGCATGATCTAATGAGCGGTCACCCTCAGTAGTTGAGCTTAAATACCACCTTATATTTGTCCAGACCTCCTCTAGGACGTGGCGTCCTACAGGCATTGGACGGACATGCGAAAGAGAAGACAAGGGCACTGGATAATAAGTGTACGAGTTTGCATAAATCTCCATTAGTACCTCATTGATTAGATCAAACAATAGCAGGTGATGACAGTTGCCACCTTCATTTCCACAGCACTCATGATCTAAGAGCATACAACCTTCTGCTTCTTCAAAAATGGAATGATGTACTGGTTGGTCATCAGAATTCCATGTTCCAAGCAACTCATTCCCGGTGAAACCAGACAACGTCAATACGTCCTTGACATAATCAAATTCGGCTTTGTCTTTGGCATCAACTTGGAATGGATGACTATCATAATTCAAGATGTTGCTTAAAAAATCTATTTTCTCAATTCCAACCTCGGTCACTGTCATTGTAAGTGTATCCATGCTGCATTCTGCTAGATTGTTCTTCGAATAATTAAGATCTGCCTCCATATAAAACATTATTCATGAAACACCAACTCAATTAACAAAATAATAGTGAGCAGGGGAAATAATTTTTTTTGCAAACCAAGGAGACTTAAATTTCAACACATATCTGAATATAATAAATTATGCTACCTTCTTGTATACACTATTTGACAAGTTTATACGCCCTAACTTTAAGTACGCTATCTTCTGTGTTAAAAATTAATGACCACATCAAAGTTTGAAACCAATTGACAAGCATATCTACACACCGGGTGAGAACATAAATGAACTTCAATGCATGATGCAATGTTGTATTGAGTTAAAATAAAAATAAATAAATAAATAAAACCGTTGGCAAGGAAAGAAAACCATTGGCAATTTGACAAGTATATAAATAAATAAATAAAACCGTTGGCAAGGAAAGAAAACCATTGGCAATTTGACAAGTATACCTTCTGCAACAAAAATGTTTGCATGCCTGGTTGTCTCATCCTGAAGTTTAGAGTCAGGCACAGGCAGAGTAGTCAGTTCTACCACTTCAGTAATAGTTTCAGTTGGGGAAAGAATATCCTGCTTATCCACTGTCATCAAGTTGCTCAAGTCATCACTAACTAAAGTGCAGTTGGCACGTGTCTCAACATTTGAAACCAATATCGTACCCAATTCATCACCAATAACTGAATCTGATTCACTCTCCACATTATTCCCTCTTACATGATTTTTAGTGTCTTCTCCCAAGAATTGCTTGGAAGCTGTACGATGACTGAGACTGTTTTGTTCACAGAAATTACCTCTTGTGCTCAAAGTGTCATCCATCATGGTTCTAACTTGACTTACTGGGAAGGAACCAGAAGAATCCTCACAGCAATAGGGAAACGATTTGAGGTCTGGCAAGGAAAAAATCCTTCTCATGGATTTTGCGGCGCCCATTTGAAATGAAACCCCATCTTCTGCTTTCATCTTTAATGTCTCAGGGAAATGTTGTTTTGCTTCTTTGTTAAAGCTAGAATCATACAACTGGCAATATCTGTCCAGTGATTCGCTGAATGATACTGTTCTGCTGATGCAGTATAATTCACTATTGCTGGTAGAAGGAAGAGAGTGATCATAATCATAGCTACTTTTGGGACTGTCTTTACCATCTCTACTCATGAAATGATCCATCATATTATCAACACCAATCCTTTCCAAGTTCTTGGAAAACCTGTGGCCATGAGGAATCTTGTGAAGGATTGCATCCATGGTTATTCTATGTTTCTCATTTTTGCTCTCTTTAATAGCATGCCTTATTTTTTGCTTGAGATTCTTGAAATGCTTAACAACCACTTGATTCTGGGCATGATTCTTAATTCGGTGGGATGAACCCAAAGAGGAATTTACAGCAGCTATTGATGGCATTGACTTTGAACGTATATATTCTCTATACTTGGGCTCAACAGACTTTTGTGTATGGCTACCTGCTTGCAACTTCTCCAGGCCCTCCTGCTTCTGCTTGCCTTTTCTTGCTCCAGAACCTATTCCATATGATGAACCCGGTAAAGGGAATGAGACAGAATATCCCATTTTAGTGGTGAATGTATAGTGATGGTGCATGTAATGAGCCAAAGGATTGGTCAAATCTTGTAAAAAGATTTTAAAAATATCCTCATCTATGTTGATCATATCTAGTGCATCCAAAATCTCTTTTGATTGTTGGACTGAAGCATCCGTGCTGAGACCCTTTACATGTACTGATTTCTGCCTTTTATCATTTGAATTTTCCTGAAGAGAGTGATTCTCAATTACTTCCTTTTCAGTCATATCAACCTGGTTATGTCCCAGGTGATTACTAGTGAGCATGGGGCCACAATCTTCACGATTGTACTCCTCCAAGGATGTTGATACCGATGGATCCAGTAATTTGATGGTGGAAGAGGTTGGTTCTTCAGCAATTGTGGGACACCCATCACTTAATCTTATATCAGAAACAAGATCCTCATCTGACAGTTCTGTATGGTGAAAGGAATCAGTTTGCATCAAGGGTGATCTTATAGGGTAAGTTGAGCTTCGGCAATGTCGGCCCTTCCTTTTGGAAAGCTCATCAGAAATTCTAGATTTTATTCGAGATTTGACAGAAGCTTTGGTGGCTGAAGTGAATTGTGTCTTCTTATCAATAACCTGATAATCTTCATATCAGGAACCTTGTATTTATAAACCTTGCACATATATAGATAGGTTTTTATGTGTGCATGCAAGCTCTCCCTGGTTCTTGTTCGACATATTACTTTGTGATGCACTTTGAATCTATACTTAACAGGACACAAAGTAATAGGATTATCATTAATAGAAAAGTGCAATAAGATATCTCACTTATAACTTACTGTTGAATGGAGATTTCCAGTGTTGTTGCTCTGAGGGGTTCCACCAGCCTTAGAATCCGTTAAAATATTTCCTGGATTTCCATCCCCTGCAAAGGAGAAAATGTTTATTAGCACATTAGGAATTTATCTTACATCTCATTATATCATGAACAAGAACCAGCAGTTGAAGATTCATATATGCTGGTTCAACTATGACATTGTGCATGTAAAGATGGCATAAAACACAATCCACTTTTCAACTCTCATAGTCTAATAAACCAAGGCACAGCAGCCAAAGGTACCCCCATCCCAACTGGTTAATACTATTTTCAAGGATATATTTGCTTTCAAGAAGGACACTTGCTAGAATCCAATTCTAGCTTCAACTGCAAAATGTTTGCATCTGATAGTATCAAAATAAGAAAATAATGTTAAGATCTGTAGATAGAGATCGAAAGTTCTAATATGATTGTCAACTTAATTATGAATCCTATGTAAGTTTTTTCTTTCTTCCCTCCCCCATTTCTGAGATCCTCTGGGTTTTTTTCAAAGAGATCTTTTGATTGGAAAGATGAAAAGGTTCATGGTTCAGATATACTAGTTGCAGTGTCCAGTTTTATGCCTTTTTCTGGTGTTTGAGGTATCCTAACATGACCAGACAAGAAAAAGACACCTTATCTATTAGAAATTGAGGAAACTGGTCTATTCTTGATTTTTATCAAAGATAATGGCTAACCTAAGGGATGATACCACATCCATATTTAAGAGTAATAGAGGATTTAAAAGGGTATTTTTCTAAAGTTGGGGAGCCAACTTCTAAAAATCTGTCTGTATGGAAGTAATTGCAGGTAAATTGTCACCATTCAGCTATAAGAATACTCTGGATTGTAAAATGTGAACCATAATAATACAACTGTAAAAACAATGCATTGTGTATAAGTGTATCCCATAAAACCAATACATTATCCAAGTGTATGACCAGCTACCTTAAGATAATTAAAGGCTGTTTTGTTGACTCAAGTCCAGAAAATCCATCTACTACAATATCCACCAGCAGAAAACATTCGATACAATAGACACATTTCTCTTAACATCCTTTTCAAAAGAAGGTAAATTACATTAATATTGGATGAGAACAATAACGGGGAAGAAATTCATTTTAAATGAAAAGGCTCTCTTACGTACACTTGGCATGTTTCCTGTTACCACCACTCTTGTGGTGAAGCTTTTTCTTAATATATCGCCAATGGTGGTACTTGAGTACATGAAGCATGCTCCACATGCATCCTGGATGATTGTTCCCAATAGAAACACTTGAGGAATGGTGCTCCAAGTTCTTTCCCATAGGTCACAAGTTTCTTCCTTTGGACCAGCTTGGCTTGGATGATAAATAACTACAAGCTCATCAAACCTGGTCTGAGTTAATTACATGTAAATATCAAATCACCCTACAAACAAGGTCCTCAAACTCAACGTATAATTCACTTGATTTAACAAACCTTGGATCTCTCAAGAAAAGTTAAATAACCTCTAAGAAATTTATGAAAGCCTTCAATTTTAAAGGTTTAAAGCAATATGTTGCCCGGGTTCAGTTCAACTGTTCAAATCTCTCCACCCAAAGCTCCTAACAATAAGTGGAGATCTTTTGCTTTCTTTTTTTCCTTTTTCCTTTTCTTTGAGAAAAGTGGAGTGATTTACAATTTCCAAAGATTGTTTAAAAAGGGGTTAAATTAATGATGCATAGCTCAATATATAAAGCAATGGGGTGCACATTAACCCTCAATGAATTTAAATTCCACAACTGGAATTGAAAGTCAGAAGGAAAAGAAATTAACTATTCTAATTATATTTTAGGGTTCACAACAAATACTCAATTCCACACCAGATGGGGCAGGTTATATGGGTCTTTTTCCATCGTTTCATAAAATCAGATTCCTAATATTCTAATTATATTTTAGGGTTCACTGCAAATACTCAATTCCACACCAGTTGGGGCAGGTTATATGGATCTTTTTCCACCATTTCACAAAATCAGATTCCTAATATTCAAGGTTTTGAATTTAAAAATAAAAATACACTGAAGTACTAAACCACAATAACAGCATAACACAAAGCGTTGCTGAATAACTTTACTGAAAGCTAAAACACATAAATGGTCCTACGCGTTTTTTTTACAACCGAAACAAATTTCAGACAGTTTCTTCGAAAGCAACGATGATTAACATCTTCAAATGAAAGAAAATGTTGATGAAGACCAGAAAAAAATGGATACGGAAATCGGTACTGTCTTACCTTTGGAAGGAGAACTTAAACTTTGAAACGAAACCCATGCATTTGTTATTAGCTATGGAGAGAGAATAAGCGGGGTACGATAGAAGCTGAAAATTGGAAAAATCGTGTGTTTATGTTGGCTTTAATGAATCAGAGAGAGAGAGAAAAAAAAGGAAAAAGGAAAATTTGTGTACCTTAAAGACAGAGAAAAGAAGGCAATGGCAGAACATTCAAACATGGAAATCGGCATGGAATTTCATGGTCTTAAAAATTGGAACCTTTTTAATCGGATTCTATATTTGGTTCCCCGCCATCTCGCTCTCTTTCCTTTCCTTCACAAAGTTGCTGAAAAGGAAATATCAATTGTTTTAGTTGGCTTCGGCACAAGAGATATCTTCGTATTAGCTTGCTCGTCCTTTTCGATGGAGGTTAAACAGCACATCCAATATTGTTAAAATCATGATTTATCTCGTTAAATTATATAATTTTACAAGTTAATATATGTTTAACGTATAAAATCGTTACAAGAACTAGAAAATTAGTGAAATCAGATTAAAATCAAGTAGAATTATTAAAATTAAATGAAATCGCGTAAAAACATAATTTCAGGACTGTTTTAATGATTTCAGCAGAAAACATAAACTGTTGTTACTGTTTCCTCCAGGCTCTAACGGCTATTGGCTATTGGCTATTGGCTATTGTGCACTCTTTCATCTTTGTATCAGCTGTTGATACACACACAGAGAACAAATCTCTTTTTTTATTAACAGCTCACGCCCTCACACCTCACGACTTCCTCTTTATCAACAGCGACAATGCTCTCATTTTTTTCCCATCATCAATGGCTCACGGCTTCCTCTTCATCAACAGCAGCAACGCTCTTCAGTCTTTAGATTGTTCACTCTTCATCAACAACGCTCTCCTCTTTAGTCTTCAACAACGACTTACTCTTCAACCTTAATCAACAGCGGTCTTTTTTTTTTTCCATCATCAATGGCTTCCTCTACAATCTACACCGTAAGTTGTTCCATTTATAATGTCATTTTGTTTGGTTGTTGAGAAAGTTTTGGAAAAAGATGTAACCTTTTTATTGTTATATGTTGATTAGTTGAACTAAATTTAATTAATTTCTTAATAAATTATTGTGCTTAATATCGGTTTGGTTTGCGAATGATTTAGAGGTAATGAAAGTTTAAATTTTGATAGACCATAAGTAGACTGTGATAAGAAAAAATGTATGCAACATGAAATTATTCAAATCGAGAAGAAATTTGGAAGATTTTGTGGGGTTTTTATTATTATTTTATGTTATTGGCTGATATGTGGGTTATGAACTTTACGTTGTTCTTTTTAGCTCTCTCAAAATTAAAATTCCAAACATGAATTTGTCATGGGAGAGCATTTCACTGCGGAGTTTCTTTTAAGCTTTTTGTGTATTTCTTAAATAAAATTCAAAAACATGGATGGATGCTTGTTTGCAATATTTTCATAAAGAAAGAGGTGATTTTGGAAATTGGTATACTAGATGCTAATAGTGCATGCACATGCAGAAAAGGAATAAAAAGATGTTGGAAAATACATATTAGTATAAATGTCTAGATGTTGATAGTGTTACTATAATTTTTATAATTGTCTTCGAACTGCTGATAAGGTTTTGGATAATACTAGCTGTATGAATCACAAAGAACAATCTTGGCTAATTTTATTGTCACTATTAATTTATATTACTGGTCATTATTCTCTGTGATTTAAAGTTTATTTGTTTTAACCTTACGAATGTCCCCATTATTGGTTGCATTATTGTTCAACACATCTATTATGGTACTTTTTTTAACAAAAATTTAATTACAATCATAAAATGTTTGGATTGAATACAGGGCTGATTTGAGTTGATTCTTGAATTGTTGAACTTATGGCATCTAGAAAAAATTCTTATGGTAATAGGCTTGATGTGGGATGAAAACATGGTATAGATATTGATAAGAATTCTAGAAAAGTTTAGTGCAAGTATTGTCAAAAAATTATCAGTAGAGGTATTTTTCATTTCAAACAACATTTAACTTGCACTCGTAAGGATGTTGAGTCATGTCAGCAAGTACCAGAAAATGTTAAGCAGATAATTTTGGGTGTTTTGATGAAAAATCTAGAAGCAACTGAAAATAAAAGAAAGGCTTATCAATATAGTGAAAATGATGATGATGATGATGAAATAAAAGAAATTAGCTCCAAGGATAAAGAAAATAGAGCAGCTAGTGGGAGTGGAAGTACACAAACAACCCTAAATCAATTGTTAAAAAAGGATATTAGAGAAGAAACATGTCGACAAATTGCAAGGTTTTTTTACACTAGTGCAATTCCGTTTAATTATGTAAAAAACCTGAGTTTCTTAAGGCACTTGAATTGATTGTAAAGTATAGGCTAGGTTTCAAGCCTCCATCCTACCATGATATTAGAGAGAAGTATTTGAAGCAAGAAGTGGATCAAACAATGAAATTGCTTGAGGAGTACAAGCTAGAATGAAAAAAAAAAATAAGTTGTTCAATAATGTCTGATGGATGGACAAATAAAAAAAGTCGTTGTATTTGTAACTTTTTGGTTAATAGTCCTAAAGGGACAGTTTTTTTTGTCATCGGTGGATACTTCTAATATGTCCAAGACTGCTGATAAGGTATTTGAGATGTTAAATGTCATTGTGGAAAGGATTAGGGAGGAAAATGTTGTCCAAGTAGTCATCGATAATGCTACAAATTATAAGGCAGCAAGACAATTATTGATGAAAAAAAGAAAGAGTTTGTTTTGGACATCATGTGCTACCCATTGTATTGACTTGAGATTGGAAGATTTTGAGAAGAAGTTAGAGGTTCATCAAGTAACTATTTCTAAGGGGAGGAGAATCACCTCACATATTTATTCAAGAACTATTCTTATTTCCATGCTAAGGTATTTTACGAAAGGAAGGGATTTGATTAGGCTTGCTGCCACTCGGTTTGCTACTACATATTTGACTGTAGGATGTTTAAATTATCATAAAATGCAGCTGATGACTATGTTTACTTCCAAACAATGGAGTTCATGTATGTTTGCAAGAATAGAAGAAGGGAAATAAATTCAAAATTGTGTTTTGAACAGCAAGTTTTGGCATGATGTCATTATATGTAGTAAGGTAGCATATCCTCTAATTAAAGTTCTTCGATTTTTTGATTCAGTGAGAAACCAGCTATGAGTTTTATATATAAAGTAATGGATGAAGTAAAAGAGAAGATACAAGTGAATTTTGATTATGTGAAATAAAAAGTATATATCTTGCTAATTATTTATTTCAAATGTTGTCATCTATTAATATGAATGTCTTTAGAGATACTTCCAATTGAGATGTTCCTAGATTGTAATGATATTTTTATTGTTTGTTTTTATATAGTTATATATCTATATGGAATATTGTTGATGCAAGATGAGAACTCCAATTCCACAAACCTTTACATACAACAGCTTATTATTTGAATCCTCGTTATCATTATAATCCTAATTTTAAGGTTAATGCCAACATTAAAATTGGATTATATCAATGCTTAGAAAGGATGGTGCCTAATGCAATTGAAATATGCAAAATTGACTTACAACTTGAATCATTCAAGGATGCAAAAGGGTTGTTTGGCATTGAGGCTGCCAAGACAGCAAGAGATAAAAAAAAACTTCAGCTCAATGGTGGGATTCTTATGGGGATGAATATCTAGAATTACAAAGGTTTGCAATCCGAGTTTTAAGCTTGACTTGTACTTCATCTAGATGTGAGCATAACTGGAATGCATTTGAAATGGTGAGTTTTTTCATTTTATTAGTTTAAATGTTGAAATATTTGATAAAAATCTTATAAATTTGAATTGTTTATTTAGGTTCATACAAAACAAAGAAATCGTTGGCACTAGAGAAAAATAAATGACTTGGTATTTGTAATGTACAATCTGAAATTGAATGATAACCAAGTCAAAAAGCAAGCTGATGATTTTAGTGTAGTAGATGATCTTTCATCTGATGATGATTGGATAACCGAAGGAGAAAAACATTCAAACTTTGATTTGTTTGGTGCTATTGACAGTGCAACACGAAGAAAAAATGGTAAAGAGTCATGATATTGAAGATAATTTGGAGATTCAAATTGATGACAATTTAGAGAATTCAAGGAGTTTTGAGTAAAATAACATTGATAATATTGGTGTTGGTACTAGTAGTGATACTAACAATCCTCTTGATGATAATCATATTGATGAATGTTTGAGGAATAATGAGCAAGATGAAGGCAATCAAGCTAGTTTTAGTTTACATGACACACCGGCAAATTGTTTGTTTTAAGTTTGTTAATTGTTAGTTAATGAAAAGTTACTTAAATTATGTATGAATTTTTATTTGAACAATATATTTTAAGGTACTTGAACTATGTATAAATTTTTATTTGAACTATGTACAAATTTTTATTTGAATCATTTATTTTAAAGTGATTGAATTATGTATGAAAAAAAAATTCCTTACAATTTTACGATCCAAGTTTATTTTGTATTTTCCGTGCCGTGTCAAAAATACGTTTTTGACAACCTTGAGCATTTAAAAAAAAATTGATGGCTTTAAAATTTTAACCTATAAAATCAAGGAAATGAGCATAATAGATCAACCCTTTGAATAGTTTTTTAACAAATTATAACAATAGGATTTATGGTAAGGCTCAGTTGAAATCACATGTTTATGTTTCGTGCAAAGGAACAAGATATAACACTAATATGAAAACAGGTATAAAATTATGAATATGAGTTTGATTGTGGAATATAAAACTAAGTTTATTCTTATTTACATAAAACAAAAATTCATTGTTCGTTATCAATATGTATAGACACTAAAAGAGATCAAAGTTTAGAAAAAGTCCAAAATGACCAAAAAAATGGAAAGTAATTTCTAAAAAAAATTATGTAAACCTCCTCTCTAAAAATAAGTAAACTACTGCTAAATAATAATAAAATTTAGAGGAAGACGGTCATTCATTAAAGGTGAAATTCCTCAAAAATTAGTTTAAAAATTATTAATGAAATATAGTAATAATTGACCAAGAAAGTAGAAAGTGATTACTAAAAAGAACTATGTAAACCTCCTCTCTAAAAACAAGTAAACTACTGCTAAATAATAATAAAATTTAGAGGAAGACGAGTATTCATTAAGGGTGAAAGTCCTCAGAAATTAGTTTAAAAATCATTAACGAAATTTAGTAATAAATTGGTACATGAAAAGTACTAATAGATAGGTAATTAAATAAAAATAATATATAGGTTAATTAGCAGTAGCATTTTGCTAAATAAATAAAAACATCACCTTCCTATATCAAGCTAAGGCCAATAACTATGAACAAGGAAAAAAAAGCAAATCTTCTTCTCTCTTTTCTTTATTTTCTCATATTTCTCTCAAAGTTCTAGTAGGGAAGAGTGATTTCAAATAAGTTTATTAAGAGAAACCACTCGATGAGAAATTTTAAAAAGGTTGGGAGGTTGTGTTTTAATGAGAGAAAGCCTAAAATCTTCGAAGAGGAGGTGGTGATACTTGGAAATTCTTACAAGATGTATCATCCCCATCATAAGAAAATTTTTGTTATCAATTTACTATCAGTGTTAATGGCCAGCCGGTTTAATTTACTCTGATAATTTGATAGACCGGTTCTCCTGTATTCCTCGAGCTCCTCCTATTGGTTGATCAAACGGTTGACCGTTTGAGACAGTAACGAATTTAAATGTTCATTCTGTCTAGCGGTCGATCAGTCGGAACATGATCATACTTTTTACTAATTCTATTTTTACTCCTTTAATACTTTAGATGAAACATTTATATTGCATGCATTGATGATATTTTGTATCTCAATTTACATTATAGTCCAATTGTCCCATACTTTTTCTCCTATTATTACATCCATGGAATGAAATATATTTAATCTCATCATCAAATGCATCATATTTTATAGTAATAGAAAATCATTACCACATTTATAGACAAATTCTACAATATAACTACCACTAGCCTGTTTGGGAATATGGTTGTGGTTGCTTTTCATGCCGAAATACATCAAAATGATAATTTTTTTATTTTTTTAAAAATAAGATCAACGTATCAAAACATACAAAAAAAAATTAATTTTTAGCAAAAAATAAAATTGAATTTTTTGGAAACGCGGGTTGTACCGCGTTTCCAAACGCTCACTAACAATATACACTAGTTAACTATAACCTTTCTAGATGAAATATTAAAACATACATGATAAACACTTAAAACTTTAAGCTTACTTAATTCTAAAAGATAGAATACTTTACAATAATATGTCACTAATTGTAGGTGTTTAAACTTTTATACATCATAATTTACATATCAAAAAGAAATGTTTGGAAATTATCACAAAAGAACTACTTATGCAACATCACGTAAAATGCCCACCTAAGTTCTAAACAAGGAAGTGACATTTAATAGCTACTCTTGATGAACCTGTGAGGTACCTGAAATAAGGATCAATTTCGTTTATCAAATCTAAAATGATAAGAGCTAATTTAGACTCTTAAAAGAATATCTCTAAAGACTTTATCTAGTTATAATTCTATCTATATGATAATCTAATTCCTTCTTTCTTAGGTGAATGAGAAGTCTCACAATACTCTCCGGATGGTTATTCACTCCAACATTTTCATTGGAAGCTAATTATTTTGGTAATCCCGTATGGATACCAATCAATCCAGCAAACCTATCATGATTGCCAATTAATATGGCGTTCCCATTAGGAAGTCAATCAATCCAGTAATTTCATATTGATTCTAATCAATTCAGCAAACCCATCATGATTGCTAATCAATCCGGTGAAGCTATCATGCTTGTCAATCAATTCGACATTCTATTTTGGAAGTTAATCAATCCAATAATATGAATCTTTCTTTTCATGAATACAAATCACACAATAGAACTTCATGATTTACAATGAAATAATCATATTTAAATGAAATTAAACATATTCTTGAAATATTTATCTACAAAGTATGAAGTACTTACTTGTAACTTGGTTATGTCCAATTCCTCTAATCCATTATACCACCCCAACAGTCTCTCCTACATCGACAAGTTTTCAACCAGTTATTATTGTACCCATACGTATCGTTCATATACAATTCATCAATTAATCTCATACAATCACATAATCCCTAAAATTTCACAATTTTATCCCTTTCGGCTGGCCATTCAATCACTTAACACTTATTGCATAATTAATTCAACTCATTTAAAATTTTATTGTCCCTTTATGGTCAGCCTCTTAGGGCCATAAATTTTCTTTATTATTCCATCATGGTTTTACTTTCACAACAACCCTTAAGAGTCCTAAGAACTCAATTTCTAAGAAATTCATTTTCCTCTAATTTCGTATTATAAACCCTATGCTAAAAATTCACAATGAGGCATCAATCCTTCTCTTTTTTAATTGAACTTATAGAGTTAGGTTTATAATCTCTTACCTTGTCGCAATTTGAACTTCGAAAGCTACCTTATTAAATTTTCTCAAGCTTTTTCTTTTCTCCTCGCTCTAATCCTTTCTTTATGTTTTTTTTTTCAAATTTCTAAAACTCTCTTGATGATAAAAACACCTTCACCAATCACTCTAGGAACCTTTAACCTTTTTTTTTTATTTTTATCTTTACTCTTTTAAAGAAATTCCAAGAAAATGGAAAGAAGAGAAATAAACCCTAAATTTCCCCCATTTCTATTCTTCATTGTCTAACAAAGCTTTTTTTTTTGTCAATTCTTAGCTATTTATAATTTCACCCCTCATTTATTTGGGATGAATTAGTCAACCATTTGGAGTTGTTAATTTAATTGATCGACCAATTCCGTACTTCATCTCTAGTAATTAATTTTTTTTTAAATCATGCAATATCAATTTAACCCTTCATTTATATTTCAATTTTTAAAAAACCAGGGGTTTACATTCTCCCCTCCTAGTTAAAATTTTGTCCCTAAAATTTGTTCCCATACCTGAATTTCAAATTCTCTCTTCTAAATTCACTTTTCTATCTAAGCATTTCTCCACAATACTTTGATTATTGGTATCCTCTTGTTTCTGAGTTTCTTTTCACTACGATCAAGAACCCTGATTGGTTTAATTTCCATGGTCAGGTCTTGTTTTATTTCTAAAGGAACTTATGGTAGAACTCTAGAAGGATCCACTTCGGCCTTTCATAACAGGTAGACATTAAACATATCATGGATTTTTGCCAAGTTTAAGGGGGTGTTAACTTGTAAGCAACTAGTCATATCCTCTTATGATCTTAAAGGGTCCAATATAGTTGGAGCCAACATTCCTTTCATTCCAAACCACATAATATTCATCCAAGGCATAACCTTTAGGAACACTTGATCTTCCACTTTAAATTCAAGGGGCCTCCTCTAGTTATTTGCATAACTTTTCTTTTTATCTTGAGCTGCCTCATTCTTTCCTTTATAACCCTCACTTTCTCAGTGGTAATTTGTACCAATTCTAGGTCAATCAATCTCATGTCTCCAATTTTTTTCCCCACATACTGGAGTTTTGTACCTTCTTCCATATAATGCCTCATAAGAAGTCATTCTCATAGTAGTTTAATCAATGTTATTATAGGTAAATTCTACTGATGGTAGATGATCTTTCCAATTCCCTCTAAACTCCAACACACACGATCTTAATAAATCTTTTAGGGTCTGAATCGTCCTCTTTGATTGCCCATTCATTTAAGGGTGAAAAGCAGTACTGTAACATCTTAGAAATTTAAATCACAATTTTATGATTATTTTTTTATGATGCAACTTTTTTATCCAAAAATTTTGGTAGAGTCTCATTTGTAATTTCAATACCAAGTTATTGACTCAATAATTTTTCAACCTGTAACATCAATCACAATGCACATCCTATTATACAGGACTTTTATAACTCAACCATAGTATTAGCTTCCTATTTTTTAGTAGAATTAATATTTTGATATTCCATAGAACAATTATTTAAAGTTAATTAGTCCATGACATGCATCATTTTCTTTTAGAAAATAAATATGGTTAAATAAGTACACAACATGACTATAAACCAACATAATGAAGACAACTTCCTTGAATTACATCATTCATAATTAAATAAGTTAAACATTATAATTTTTAAAGGCAAAAGTATATTACAACAAAATAAATATTCTTCTAAATACATCATTCATTTAAACAAAAGGCTCCTATCCATGAATTGCTTCTTTGCTTGAGGATGCGAGATACTTAAAAATATTCATTTCAAATATATATATATATATATATAATTTAAAATTTTACACCTTACAACAATTAAAAATTTAGAATAATTTCTTCATGCGCATAAATACATACATAATATCAAATTGTGAAATACTTATCTATAATGCAATATCATCTTTACAATATCCTTAACATAAATTCTGGATTTCATAACGATATCAAAATTTGCTCTGGTCAAGAATAATATATTTAGCTTCTAATTAAATTATTTGTATTCCATAATTACACATAAACCAAAGCATTAATCCCATTACTGAGATGATTTTTTTTCTCTAAACGCGTATTAAACAAAGCATATTTTTTCTTAATCAGTGAATTAAATATTCAATTTGTCCATTCATTAGGACACTATTCTCACGCACCAAGGGAATGATCTCACAACTCGCCTATTCAACAAGGCACTAATTCCATTAACTAGGAACTAGTTTCAACATCTGTTCATTCAGCAGGACACTAGTTCCATTAAAAGGACTAGTTTCAACATCCGCCCATTCAGTAGGGCACTAATCCTATTAACCAGGGATTAATGGGCAAATTTCTACAATTTGCCCATTAAACAGGACATTAATCGCATTGACTAAGAACTAGTTTCTACAATTTTCTTAGTAATCAGGGCACTAATCCCAATAACCAGGGGTTAGTTTCTCAATTTTGGCTTTCATTCCTTTCAATTTAAACAAAAATATAATTAAGGAAAATTCAACTAACAATTATGCAATTAAATAGCTTCCTTGAAGGTGTCAGACACCTACCTGGTGTTTGTGCACATGATGTGGTTCCTTGCTGATTGGTCCCGTAGCCTCTCTATTACCATAAAATTAATAATCACTAATTGATCATGTCATAAGGGTCAATCTCATTTTATATAAATTTTAACTTCTTACTTATTCGCATTAACACTTTCACCTTTCGTCATATATATATTGTTTATATTTATTTCCCTTTTCATTCAAATTTCTATTGTATATTAACATGGCCTAGGATGGTTTATATACTCATTTGTTACACGTGGGCAACTCATATATTATAGTAAAAAGTACTCTCAATTTAAATTGATGAATATCTAAAATAATTTTAAAAATTTTATAGTTAACTCCTGATATTTATAGGTCTAACATTTATGTCAGGATATTAACCATTAATTTTCATAAATTAAAATTTGTATGGTTATTGAAATATAGGCCAAAATTATTTGGAATTTTATAAACCTATTGTAAAATCCATGCAATATTTTGTTTTTTTGAAACATGCCAAATTATTTTAGATTTTTTAAATAAAAAATGCTTATGCAAGAAAAGAAAGTATTGTATATATATTAATTTTACTATGTTTTTTAAAGCTTTATTTGGCAAAAACTTATTTTTGTAATAAAACTTCCCAAAATAAACCTAAGAGCTGTTTGTCAAACACACACTTAAATAAAAAACACCTTTAGCAAAAACATTGCTAGCCAAACAAAGCCTTAGTCATTGATTCAATTTTGACTTGACTGAGTTGACCCGACCGGGTGAACTCAACTGAGTTGACCAGAAATCTTTGGCCCAACTATAAAACAAACCATAGACATGGGTTTGAACCAAAAACAAGTCAACAACAAAAACAAAAACAGATTAAACCTGTCAAAAAGAAAAAGAAAAAAACCCTAAAAAGTTTGCGAAAATGAATCAAAACCCAGAAAAAAAATGAAGAACACAAATGAATATTCAAAGTGATTCCAACAACACGAACTTTAAACCAGTCTAGATTTCATCAAAATAAAAGGAACATATAAGTTGTAAACAATGCAAGAATCAATAATCAAACAACAAAACTAAACAATTATCACTTAATAATCCTGATTTGACCAAAAATGTTTTGGTACTAAAAACAAAACCCTAAGATTAAAACTTAAATAAAATAGTTATTGAAGTATGAAGACCTTAGATTATTGTCTAATAATGTCATACGAAAGTGAAGATGCAAAGAAATGAAATAAAACATGTCAAAAACTTGTAGCTAAGGCAATGTTCTTAGAAAGAACATAAAGAACACCAACCCATATTTTGCCCATAAAAGCATCAACCTATTGCCAAACCCAAAAATGCATACCAAGCCTCGAAACCGAATCCTTTTGTTTCACACAAACCAAATTATCATAGTCATACACATTTGAATCAAAACAAATAACAAATAACAAATAACAACAAATCATGGAAACACATGCATGAAATCCTATTTTCCGAAACCGGCAAATAAAAACAGCAAGCTTATCTATGTAAACCTAAGATTAACAACATGACTTATCAATACATTCACTGAACTAACAAAACTAAGAAAAAAAACATTGTTTTATCAAAAACTAACTTAACTAGAAGGCTTTTATTACATCAACAAGATCAACACACATCCTAAAATGCTTTAGAGAACAAAATCAAACCATAGAATAAAAAACTATAAAAAAGCACCTCCATACTTTCCAATTTTCTTTGTAAGGTTTTGTTTCCACAAACTTTTTACCCTTTCAAAGATGAAGAAACCCTTATACTAGGCTCATAAACCTTCAATACTAGGATATTTTCTTAGTATTTCTTTCTCTCTTTTTCTCCTCCTCCCTTTAGCTTAAATCTCCAAGGGTATTTATTTATAGGAATTTTCTAGAGTTTTTGATGTATTTCATCAAAGATTGATCAAAGCCCTTTGATCAAAATAAGAGAGTTATGGGCAAAATTTCATAGTTGGAACCTCTATCCTTTAATGGTTTTTGTAATAGTGGTTTTGGCCAAGGTGGTTTTCCTTTGCTTAGAGGCAAAGGCATGCATTCTTCACCTTCTAATCTTAAAGGGATGATTTATAGCCCTTAAAAGGTTAGGTGGTTTTGCACCAATAGCACTACTAGAAAATCGATAAATACAAACGAAAATACCGAGGGAATATTTCCATCGGTAAATTTTCGAGGGATTTTATCGACGAAAATATTCCCTCGGTATATACAGAGAGAATTATCGTGGGAAAAAAATTTAAAAAAAAGGCAAAAAAAAATGATGACATGTCATTTTTATACATGGAATCACCATCAGTAAATTCGTTGGTAAACTGCGAACATTGTTCATCATGTCAATTACAAAGAGAATTACCGACGGAAATATTCCCTCGGTAATTTCCAGAGAGCTCCAGAACTGTTCACTTTCCAATTGCACTGTTAATTGTTGTTCTTTACAGACAAAATCACCGACGGATTGAAAAGTCATCGGTGTTATTTGGCGGTTTTCTGAAAAAATTCAATTAATTTAAATTTTCATTGAAATATTACAAACGGAATCACCGACGGATTGAAAAATCGTCGGTAATTGTTGGCGGTTTTTGAAAACTTTTTACAAAATTGAAAATTTAAATTAAATATTACCAATGGAATTACCGATGTAATAATTAAAAAAATATTAATATTCAATCATCCATCGATAAATCCATCGCTAACGCACCCCAATAGAAAACCTGAATTGCCTTATTTCACAAGAGACAGACTCATTTCTTATTATTATTCTTCTTCTACTTCTTCCTCTTCTTCTTCTTCACTATATGTAAAAAACATCAATATCTATTTCTTTCTCTTCTTTTCTCTCCTCATCTCCTACTCTTTTCCTCCATGCTCGGGTATGTCTTCTTCTTCTTTCTTCTTTTATCCTCTTAGTTTTTTATAATTAATATGCTTTACGAAATTTTTTCTCTCTCATTAGCTTCACTTGCAACTACATTAAGGTAAGATTTTCTTTTTTCTTCTTTTTTCATGAATTTTTTCACTATATTTGTTTTTTATTTTATTTTTAATTGTTTTTGTTCTTAATAATTGTATAAATGTTGTTGTGAGATTTTTTTTTTATTTGAGATCAATTTTTAGTTGATTTATTTATAGGATTTTTAAATTTTTAGCAATTGCAATTTCATTTTTTTCATATGAATTTTTTTAGTTGAATTTATTTTTTTCTTTTATTTATTTGTTGCAAATTTTTTTGAGTTGATTTTCTTATTCTTTTTTCCAAGCATTTTGAGTATATATTATAGAGTGTTGATTTATGTTAATTTAATTATTTTATAATTTTATAAAATGAATTTTTTTAAAAAATGTTTTTAAACAATTACCGACGGAATTTTCGTCGGTATATCCATCGGTAAATCGTTGGTAATAAAAAAATATTATTACCGACGCGTCTATTCTGTCAGTAAATCAGTCGATAATAATATTTTTTTATTACCAACGGATAAAAAATTACCAATGAAAGATTCACCGACGGAGCATTTTCATTGGTGATTTCGTTGGTAAATTAATTACCGACGGAATATGTGTCTTGCGCCGACGAAAAAATTCTGTCGGTAAAACTGTTAAATCTTGTAGTGTAGGTATCTCAGTCAAGGCTAATTGAGTTGGCCACTTTTGAGACTTCGTCGGAGCAATTCCTTCGTCATCGTCAAGACCATCTGAAGTTGGTGGAAGGGGTGCACATCTTTTGTTTGGATTCAACCTTGCTCAATTTGAGGGTTTGTAGCTATAAATTCACTCGCTTGAAAGTGTCAACTCGATCAGCCTAGAATCTGAAAAATTGAGTGATGACTGATTAAGAACAAGATGTTGAGGACTTTTATGGAAGAATTAGGGGTGTAAATATTCAATTTCATGTAAGTGGGGTTGTGGAAGGAATGTTCCTCTTCTATTTGCAAAAAAAAACATGTCATTTAGAGATCTAAAACTCCACAATAAGCTCTTGGAAGGTACCAACCTGATCATTGTGAACTACCAAGTAAAATGATGAACAAAGGCTGAATGACGTGTTGTTCGCGTTAAACCCTAGAATTTAGGGTTTTGAATTTAGGATTTGGCAAATTTTCAATTTAGTCCCTGTTATTCCAATTATGACACATGCACCCTTAATTGACATAAAAACTTTTAATTACATACAATTTGACCCTCGCCAAACTAAAATATCAGCCTCAGAGTTTAACGTCATTTTCACTGTGGTCTTTGGTTTCCAATTAATTCACTTAGACACCCAATTGACCATTAAAATTTTAATTTTCTTCAATTTGGCCCTTAATTTTATAATTTTTACCCTTGAAATTGCACGTCATTTACATCTTGGTCCTTGGTATTGAATTTCTTCAATCAAACCCCTAATTGGCTACCAAACTTTAAGTTTTTCACAAATAAGCCCCTAATTTAACCAATTAAGCATTTCAAAGTCCAATTTCAACCCCCAAACTTCAATTTCTTCCAATTAACACCTAAATTGACTCTAAAAAATTGATTTTCCTTACAATTAAGTCCTCAATAAAATTAATTAAGCCTTCTAAAATCTTCATCGAGTCTTTACAAGCTACTAACTCGAAATCAAATTATGAAAGATTTTGTTGCATCTAATATAGTAATAGTAAAAATAAATAATACAATGATTTAAAGTTCTATTTACATTAAAAGTTTAGATTAAAATAGAAGTATAATCTTTCTATTTTATTTCAACTTCTTGTATGATATAGTTTCCCTAAGTGCATTTCAACTTCTATTCTCTTAGTTTACTTGAAGTTTGAACCCAATCTCAAGTTTAGTTAAGGTGTTGAGGTTGAATCCATTTTTATTCTCTCTTTTCTAACTTATTTGAATTATATATATATATATATATAAAGTAGTAGTCAGAGATATTTAATTGTCTTTCATTCCCCCTCGATAAATAACTAGAATGAAATAAAAAAAATGTCAAAGCATTCAGAAAAAAAATATTTGAACCATAGAGTACTTATTATTTACACTACAGATAGATATGTTTATAGATCTCACGTATACAAGGAGAGGACTTGTGAGGGCAAAACCAATTACAACCCAACAATAAGCCAAAACATTAACCTAAAAGACCAACTAACATGTCACATAAACATAGCCACAACAAAAATCATCCAAACATAACAATAAGAATGATTATCAAGTCAACAACCACCAACATCTTTTAGACGTAAAAAAAAGATAGAAAAAAGGACAATAGTCTAAAATACAACGCCTAAACATATTGACAAGGAAAAAAAAACAATACACCTTACTAGAAAAAAAAAATTTAAACATGAAAAAGACCAATCATGTGGTCACAAATAAATAGCCTCAGACACTTTTCAAACCACTAACATAAAGCATGCAAGATCATTTATGATCAGATCAGTACTAAACATGATTGAGTATTTGTCTAAACTATCACTAAAGTGCAATAATTAATTTTTGTAAAATATATAATATCACTATAAGTAAAACCCTTGAATAAAAAAAGTGAAAAAGATACCTACACCAATATTATTTTCATCTACTTAAAAGGTTGTGTTTGATGGCAAACAAATTTTTTTTAAAATACTTTTAGAAAAGTTGACACAACTATCGCAAAGATATTGAAAAAAATATATATAAAAAGAAACCAACCACCTGTAAAGTAAGTGAAAGTTAAACCTAAAACCAAGAAAAAACAAAAAATTGACCAACAACATTAGTAGGACAAAATTATCAAGCGTATTTGCCAATAGATTAGGAACTTCAGCAAATGAAACGAGTAGCACAATATTAGCCTAAAAAACCGATAACAATCAAAATATGACTAATCAAAAACTGTCTCTTCTTCACCTTCTTTCCATTGATGTTCTATCATTTCTCAAACTTAGGGGTTAAAATGTAAATAAAATCTAATTCTTGGACTAAATCGTATATTTTTTAAATTAAAAAGACAAAAAAAATAGACAAAATCTAAAGGCCAAGACTAAATTTTCGAAAAGCACTAACACCATTTAAAAAAAAAGGTTTCTATTTTACCAAACTTTCAATTTTGGTCCACTCATCTTTTATTTTTGGCAAACAACAAAAATGACTTGTTTTTTACAAAATCAAGAACCAACCCAATGTTAGGATATTTTTTTAAAACCATGATAAACTGACTAAAAGCAATACAAAACAACTCATTAAGTTGAATCACCAATTAACACGGTGCAGATGATGAAATTGAAAAAAAAAATGATAGAAAAACTAAAAAATAAAGGACCAAAAAAGAATTTTTTCTACGATAAAAGGGCTATCGTTTCACCTTACTTTTAGTTTTGGTCTCGTCATTTTTAACTTTTTCTATACAACTAAACCTTTTTTTTTATATATATAAAATCAAGATCTAACCCATTATTGTGATGTTTTTTTTTAATCGTAATAACCCGACAAATAACAATACAAAAAAAAATATCAAACTTAATTACCAATCAATGTAATATAAAAAATTAAAATTATAAAAAATAAAGAATAACGATGAAAACATTATTCTAATCCATAATGCATTATGATGAAGAGGGGAACAATGTTTCCTAATCCCCTTTAGGTTTTTTTTTTTTTATGATATTTGAATATCTTCCATTAATAACATAAGATCATAAAAAAAAGTATAAAGTTTTTGAATTTTAAATCAACTTTGATCAAACAACTGATACCTATTAAAATATAATGAATGAAGAACTTTCACTCTCTTCATCTTTTTACAATGATGTTCTTTTTTTTTTTTTTCTCTCAAATTCGGAGGTTGAAATATAAATAAAATTTAAATCTTAGACTATATCGTATAATTTTCAAATTAAAAAGACCTGTAAAAAATCGGACAGCCAAGGCTAAATTTTCAATAAAAAAAAACACTAACACCATTTTAAAAAAAAGATCTTCTATTTTACCAAACTTCATTTTTGGTCCCCCTATCTTTTATTTTCTGCAAACAATAAAAATAGATTTTTTTTTGTAAAATCAAGAACCAACTCAATGTCAGGATATTTTTTTGAGACCTTGATAAACCGACTGAAAGCAACATAAAACAACTCATTAAGTTGAATCAGCAATCATTACAGTATAAAGGATAAAATTGAAAAAACAATTTGATAGATAGATTAAAAAAGAATTTTTTTTTCTAAGATAAAACGACTATCATTTCACCTTACTTTCAATTTTGATCCCATCATTTTTAATTTTCCCTAAACAACTAAATTGATTTTTTTATTTTTTTGTAAAATCAAGATCTAACCCATTACTTTGTGTGTTTTTTTTAAATCACAATAACCCGACAAAAATAAAAAAATTATCAAAATCAATCTCCAACTAACATAATATAAAAAAAAAATTAAAAATAAAATTGGTGATCATAAAGAAAAAAAAATGAAAGAAAAAAAAGAGTTCAAAAAAATTATTCAGGGAACAATGTTTCCTAATCCCCTTTAGATATTTGGATGATACTTGAATATCTTTTGTAAGGAACAAAAAAGTAATCAATTTCAAATCAACTTTTTAATCAGAGGTTCCATAAATTATATAAAACTTTATGATAGTACAAAGCTAAATATGTGATATTTATATCCTTGTTAATTTTTAATTTTTAACTAAATACTTTCTTAAAAAGATGTAAAATCACATAATACAATTTCATAATACTTCCTTCAAAAATCAATAGCGATTAAGAATGATGTATAGTTTTGAAATCCAACTCAACCTGACGGATCGATCTGTGACTCGACCGATCCGGGGCTAGAACCAGATCAGGTTAAAGAAAAAACAGAGAAAGAAAAAACCCAGTGTAACCTAGTTGACTCGATAAGACCTAGTTGCAACCCGTTGACTTTTTTATTTTGTACTAAAACGTCGTTTTGATTTTTTTTAAAAAAATTAACCCGGGCGACCCGGGCCAGGTCTAAAAACTGTATAGAATATATTATATATACACATTTAAAATTATTGTTTTATTATTCATTTCAATCAATAAATAGTAATTGGTGAATAAATACATTTAGATTTAATATATGTAATATCAAATGTGACTTGAGCTGACTAGCAATTCAAATTATTAATATACTTTTGTCTACATTTTAGGATTTAGATATTAGATGAAATAATTTTTGAATTACACATCTTAATTTCACAAGCATTAAATCGAGATCATTCCCTTTTAAACACAATAAAAATAATACAATAAAGATAATTATATCAATTAGCACAAGATTTTGACAAGATTATCATAAAAGATATTATCAAATGCTTTTTGCAAATAAATGCAGTGTCAAAATCAGATCACTGAGTAGGGCGGGCATTCCTAAATGATACAATCGGAAGGAGACATGCAACTTAAAAAAGTATACAAGCATGCATTTCTATATTAGTAACGACTTTGAATTCGATGGAGGTAAAACTGATGGTAAAATTTATAATGGGACTTATTAAACATTTTTTAAAAAAATTAACGAAAAATTAATTACAACATACTACGCATGCAATACGAGGGCCTAGAACTAGTGTGCTACTAAACATAAGCTTAGGGTTGAATCGAAGGGTAACATTCGATAAAACAATATTTTGATTGGCCAATTTATCGTTTATTACTTTCAACGCTAAGCTACACAAGACGTGGTTTTCTAATTAAACTAACACTGATCACATTTTCCTTGTGGAAAAAAAAATGAAATAGTTTGATAGAAAGACTATATTGATCAGTCATCACAATTACAAAGGTTGACTTTTCAAGTCACATTATGTCCTCGCACATAAAGAGCAGTGCTCTTTTGATTTCGGCAGTTTGCCCTCTCCGTGTTTAAAGTTGTATATATAAAACTAATTTCAAAACACACCGGAACCAGAAGGTACAGAAATTCTTTTAGACAAGAAAAAATAAAACGGAAAAAGAGTTGCAGAAAATATACCAGTCTAAACAAAGCATTTCCCCCACGAAATATGACATCCAGCCAACACTTCGAATCGGCTGCACACTAGTGTAAATTCATATCCATTACTTTTGTAATTATTGCAGCCTGCCACGCAACAGTTCAAGAACTAACCGATATTTCAGAGTAGACCAGGGTTTTTGGAGAGAATGTAATATGAATCTACCTGATAACAGTAATAAAAAGCGATATACAAGTCAATGAAGATCATTCCAAACACAAACAATTGCCTTTTCCCAGAAAATTACATACGAATTTAGAGCATACCTGAAGAAAAAAACATTAGAAAAAAATTTGAGTTTAGCACATACCTAAAGAAGCCTCCACCTGTCCATGATGCATCGGACTTTCCATTGTGACTGGCGGATTTCTTATCTGGAGCACTATGGTAGAAATTATCATCATATCCATCATCTTTGGCATCATCCCATCCTGCCCAACCGTCATTGCTATGCAATGCAGTAGACTTTACACTATCTTCCTTCCTGTTGTCTTTCCGGTCCCAGTCATCCCAAGAACTAGAGCTACAAGAATTGTAATGCCCACTTGAGGACTGTCCACTACAAGAATTCCATCCTTTATTTTCCTGTTTATTGAACTCTTGATAATATCCATTACTCTGACTATTATTTTGTTGCCAGTTGTCAGTGTTCCAGCCATCTTTAGTGTACTCCTCAACCTTCTGCGAAGCCATTGCCATTACCCCTTTCATAATCCCCCATGTCCTATGTCCAATTTCTGTTGTTTTTGCAGTTACAACGTTGACAGTTTCATTCATCTTGTAATCATAGCCACCTTCCTTTACCTGTAATCGAGGTTTATTCATGAACCACATTAATCTAATTCCAGATTTTGTTAGTTCTTGTTTCTTATATAAGAACAAACTTAGCAGAACTTTATTGTCAACAATAAGTTTCCGCAGCAAATGGGAACAAATATAAGAACACGGACATAATATAATATGTTGAGACAGAAACAAAGTAAAAGGACAGCATCTGAGGGAATAAATAACTAAACTAAGCCTCAAACCCAAGTAGTTGGTCAGCTATATGGACCCAATCCTCAATTCACATTTGTATGGCTAAACATTTGTACGCTACTGTGACACTAGTTCACTCTATCACTTCATCCCACACCAATTTTTTTCCCATTAAAGGCAACCAACAATGAATCACTAATGTCCACTTGTTTTTCATCTGAACATCAGAATAGCACCCACCTGTTAGTTGCAGGTTGAACATCATCCCCATTGCATTAAAAAAAAAAACACAATATTTAGCTGCTAGCTTTGTCAAAGAAGAGAGCAATACCGAATAAAACTCAAAATCAGGTGCTCATCCTTCTCCAGGTCCAACTGCATGAGTTGTAACGATACTAAATACCTTTTTTTCCCACATCAGTCCCATGGCATTCCTTGCCTCACTGTCCCGGCATAACTCCTAGTATTCCAATCCAATCCCTTCCTCTCATTAATGCACTCTCAGGTCAATCATCTATTTTAAACAGCCATGCTATCTCAAGCAACATTCGCTTCAGTTGTCCTCTATGATTGTCATCTCCATCTTCCTAAAAACAAATTTCTTTTTTGTTTCGTGGCCTTTCCATTCATTCAGCTTAGAATCCCAATGCTATGACCTTGTTGTAAAATATTGTTTTTTCAACACTCAACATTCAGCATTATAGAACATATGATGCTGAACAAGTAAGATTTGAGGAGAAGTAAAGAAGGGAAAGAAAGAAAGAAAGAAAGAAGAAAGATGAAAAGTAAGAGCTGAAGAAGAGAGGAGAAAACTAAAGGAAGAGAACAAAAGTCTATGACTTTTTTCTGTTTCTTTTTACTTTTTTGAGCTGACAGGTTCGACTAGAGTTGCTTGTTTGGTGGACTGGTATATGTGAGGGCTGTTTATTTGTTGGTCAGCAGGGTGGAGGCTGGTGTTGGGTTTGTTACAGATGATGAGTTTTGGGGCTTTTATTTTTTATTTTTTTTAACTATGTTGGATCTTTCAGTTGTGGGAACAACCGGGCTCTAATACCGAAGCTGATGCCGCACAAGTGAGATTTCAAAAGATGAAAGATAGGGAAGAAAGAAAGAAGAAAATAAAGTTGGAAGAAGTAGGAGCTAAAGAAGAGAACAGGGGAGGACAAATCTACAATCTGCAAATTTTATTAATTCATCAAAATTGTTTATAATGTGAAAAATTAAATATAAATAGCAAAACCCTGATAACAACCATCAATTAGACTCATAAACCACTAAATAAAATTGTCTAACAAAATCACTAAATAATAAATCCAAATAAAAAATCAAATAACATGGGCTTGAAGTTGGGAGATCCTCCATCATTTCCATCCATACACATGCATAATCTATGATATAGATATGGTGTCTCACCAACAATGGAGATCTAATTGTCAGTTATACAATGTGTTTTCCCCTAATTTAACTCTCCTAATCTGCTTCTATTGGCAATAAGTTTTTTTTTTAGGTGAATATAAACCAAGACCGTTAATCATTAAAATGATGTTACATAAAATCCACTTTGATATCCATAGAACCTTGATATATTTTTTTTATGGCAGTTTTCTAGTTTCATATTTTCTAGGAAAAAAAGAAGAAATCATGTGTGGTTGAATTGATTTATAAAACAATTTTAAGAATTTCCAAACATGTTTTTTAAACAACAAGAGTAGTTTTATGTTTCTATTGGTATGATATCACGCTACCAATATGACCAGTATTAACACTACAAAATCTATAACCATGGCAACCACCATAATAGTCACCACCAATATCATAGTACAGCCACCATTACCATGGGCACACTCTCACCACCACTTCATCATCCAATTAATGGCACAATTTTTCCTTTGTGCTCTTTAAATTTTGAAGAATTTCATGCTAAAAGAACTTCCTTATCAATGCAAACCTACACTCTTGGTTTTGCTGTGAGATTAGTCTTTCATCCACTTTTGTGGACACTATATCATTAAAATGGTGTGTCAAACTAAAAAAAAAAAATAGAAGGTTAGTCCTCCAATTAATGGCACAGTCTCACCACCACCATTACCATGGAAACACTCTCACCACCACTTCATTATCCAACTAATGGCACAGATTTTTCTTTATGCTCTTCAAATTTTAAGGATTTCATACTAAAAATAACTTTCTTATAGATGAGCCCCAACACGTTCTATTACTAGGTTAGTCTATCCGAGGTTAGTCTATCCATTGTTGCCAGTTGAATTGGACACTTTAGCATTAAAATGACGTGTCAAGCTAAAATAATGAAAAAATTAAAAAAAGAAGAGATAAAAAATAATAATGGCACCAACATGGCTATTTTCCCATCAACTCATGATAGAAGCTAAAATTAATGGGGGAAAAAAAACAAGAACAAAACAAGCCCCACGGAGCAATCGAAATTTAACAGACAAGTTAAAAAATTGAGCGAACAAATGAAAGAAAATAGAAAAAAATATTCACCAATCACAAGCTTAAACCTAATAAAAGAATTAGAGATACATAAAAATAAAAAGAAAACAAAACTTAAGAAAAACCTAAACTCTCCCCTTCATTGCATAAATAAAATAAAACTAAACTAAACAAAACACAATTCACATTCACCTCTTACTCACTTAGAAACCACACCAACCCATCTATACTCCATTGCAATATTATCTAGGTTTTGGTTTGGATAAGGAATTTTGAGTTTTTATTTTGTTGAGGTTTATTTCTTGACTCAATGCTTTTTTATGTGTGTGTATGTGTGACTTTTTCAATGGGAAAGCACATGGTTTTCTTTCTATTTTATACTTGGTTATTTTTATATCTAACTTTTTACACTTTTTAATTGAATGTGTTATTTAAGTATATGAAAAAGCAAGAAAACGCAAGACATGATAATTTCACCAAGTGATAGAAAAGTGGAATACCTTGGTACCTGCCACATGACACTCAAATTAAGTGATGAGATATAATAAAAGTAAATCAAATTAGAATTAAAGTGATTTATACAATTCACCTAATTGATTTATCAAATAAATCTTACAATTACAAAAAATATTTAAATAAATATAAGTTACTGTTTGGATTTGCATTGTAACTACTGAGATAACATAAATCTTATAATTTTTTAGATGTGGTTTAACATTAATAAGCATCAATTGTTACTAATATTTATGTACAATTGAAATTAATTCACGTTAAATTTTTCTTCCTTGCATTTTCTCCTTTATCAAAATTAGAGTTTTCCAAATAAACGACATATAATTAGAGAAGCTCAAGCATCCTCTAAAAGATTGGTAGATGTCCTTTGATTCAAATAAATGACCTTACTCAAAAAAAAAAACTCAATAAACTCTCTTTTTCCATATACAGAGAACAGAAAAAACATCGAGGAGGGGGGGAATTATTTTTTCACTGATCTTCTTTGCCTTTAAAACACAATCACAGGCTCTCTACGGTGTGGATGAGAAACCCCAAATTTTTCAATCTGTTGCGTGGGATCAATTGAGGGATTGGAACTAATCACTCTATTATTTCTTTGTTTAATTATTCATTACTGATTTCTTCAAGTCTTTTGAGAATCTAGGAACTTTTAATGATATTTATTGGCTTTTTAGCATTAACTTTGTTGTTAAAGTATTGCATGCTCTTCTATCCGGTACTTAAAACAATTTTTTGTTTCTATATATGTCCAAGAATTAACCATAATTTTTTGGTTGGCAAGGAAAAGGAACATATCATTGAGATACTGTGTGCAATTAGTATAAAGATTGCAGGTACTTTTTTTTTTTTCAAAAGATCAACCAAAAAACCAATTCAACAAGACTTGGCCCATCAAAGCTAAGACTCATTACAGTGTAGAGTCCAGAAATTACAGTTAATCAATAAGTTTCATCAAACAACTTGCTTTGAGTTGTTGATTAAAAAAAGTATACAAGTCTACACTTGATTTGCTCTTGGTCAAGGTGTTGTTTATTGATTACAGTTATTAACCGGGGCTTTGAAATAGAATATTGGGTGATTATGGGGGTTTCATTTTATTTTATTGTTATATTGTCTTTATTATGGTTTTCTTCTCTTGAAAGAAGAGATTGTCTTTATTTTTACAAAAATAATGATGAACTACAAAAAAAAATTAAAAAATAAATAACTATTAATTAAGTAAAAAATAATGTACATGATCAACTATATTTGTCTTAATACTACTTTTATAGAAAATCCAAATATTGGATCCATTTGGATTGAATTTCAAATCCCTTTTCATACTCAAATGGTAACCATTACCTACTTTTTGTTAATAAATATTGTAATCTCAACAGTCAGCACTATGCAATCTTTCCTTACATAAAAACATTGGTTACAACAAATTGGAACTTTTATAAAATTACTCTAAGAAATAAAAATTCTTATAAAAAAATAGTAATTAAACTTCAAAATAGTCACCACTTAAGAAAATATTATTGCCTATTTTTTTAATAAATTAAAATAAATGATTAATAATAGATTGAGTCAAATGTTATCCCTTTTTGTTATACATAAATATCTCAAATATAATATGATAAAAATCTAAATTGTTTTTAGAAAATCTATATAATTTCATTATTATTAATAGAAGTGATGTTTATTTAAATATATAATATAGAATTAAATCATGAAGGTTTACTAAAATTGATAATTATATTTTAAACATACTCATTAAAAACTTTTTATAATTACTGTTTTTTTAATTAGTTTGAATTTGTAATGAAAAATTGGTGCATCCAAAAAAATAAAAAACTCTAAGAATAAGAATAAGTAAATAGTATTAAATATTGCAACCTTATTTTTGTTGTGTTTTTTTATTGCATAATATAATTTGGTGATTTGATGAATTAACACAAAAAAGAGCCTAGATGCCAGCATATAGGCTAGCCCTCCCACACTTGGGCATTCGACAAGTTGGCCCAAATTGTTTTTTTTTTTTTGTTAGATTTTTATGATTTTTTTTTAATTAGTTAATTACATTTTGGAGATTCTCTAAAATTAATACTTATTTTTCCTACCTCATATTTTTATTTATTTCATATTTTTTCGATGATGAACATATAATAAATATCAATTTAAAATATTAGTGTTATAAATGAAGTATAAAAAATAATTGTTTTTACACGTCTAAAGAGCATGAACACGAGTAATAAAAGATGATAAGAAATTAAGAAATGCAAGGATAACATTGTGATCCCATACACAAGAAATATAGGTAATTAAGGTCTTGCACAGGCCACGAGGCTAGTTTTTCTTAATAATAAAATGTCCAAGTGTATATGACATCTACCAACTCCAATTGATGTGTGTGGATGGAAAGACTTAAAGCTTCGTTTGGTAACGTGGTTCAACTCGTTTTTTAAAGTCCTTTTCAAACTATTTTTTGCCTGAAAAAGTATTAAATTGATGTTTTTCAAGTGACTTTCAATATTTCGATGTGCTAACGTCAAAATTAAAAAAAAAAAACAATATATGAAAAAACATCATTTTAATATATTTTCAATTGAAAAGCACTTTTGCAAAAACAACCTACACTACATTACCAAACACACTAAATCCTTAATAGAACAAAGGATACAAGGGTGAACTATGCTATTAACCCCTTCATCATCATCACCACCACCTCCATTGCCACTACTATGATTATTATAAAATCCACCATTACCATTATATAACCATTGCAAGTATATTACCTGTTGCAGGTTGTAAATAGCATGTAATTAGGAAGTAATTGTAGGGATTCTAATTAGTCTACTTTCCTAATATAGGTGACAGATTGATCAATGTAAAATAAGAAGAAAATATTTGTTTTCTCCTTCTATGTTTTCATGGTATCAGAGCTATGATTGCTCATATTTGACCTAATACTCCAAAATTTGGTATAACACGCATTTGTGCCCTGTTGTGTCAATCTCTCCTCTGGTGTGGCTGCTGGGATCCAGAACAAGTTTTCAACTATAATTTTATTTGTTGAGATTTACAAATAAAATTTTGTGAGTTATGGCTGATAAAAAGGCAGCAGTAATATCTGATGTAATCCCAATGATGTAAAAAATCACTAAACACAAGCTCAATGGCTCCAATTATTTGGATTGTCGTAAGAGCGTTCATCTTTATTTAATCATATGAATGATGTTCCACCTAAAGATGATTCAAGACAGACATGGCTTAGGGAGGATGCTCGATAATTCTTGCAGATACAGAACTATATTGATAGTGAGGTAATTGGCTTAATCAATCATTGTGAATTTGTTAAGGAATTGATGGAATATCTGGATTTCTTGTATTCTGGAAAAAGGGAATGTTTCCCGCATTTATAAGGTGTGTAAAGCCTTTTACTGTGTAGAAAAACATGATAGGTCTCTTACAAGTTACTTTATGGATTTTAAAAGAACTTATGAAGAGCTTAATATGTTGTTACCTTTTAGTCCTGATGTAAAAGTACAGCAAAGGGAGAAGATGGTTGTCATAAGCTTTCTCGCTGGTCTCCCTTCTGAATTTGAGACTGCAAAATCTTAGATTCTCTCTAGCTCTGAGATCTCTTCGTTACAAGATGCATTTAGTAGGGTACTTCGCACAGAAGGTTCTCCACCTGTCCAGTACAGTGGTGCTCTTGTTAGTCGAACTAATGAGTATGAAGCAGGGCGATCACATTACAAAGGTGATAACAAAGGAGGGGGATCAAGCAATTTTGATCATACATAGGATTCAGGAGGGATTGAGTGTCATTATTGTCATAAGCCAAGACATATGAAGCGTGATTGTAGAAGACTACAGAACAAAACTCAGAAAACTCACTCAGCTCATATTGCATCTACTAATGATACATCCGAAAAGTCAGTTCTTATCTCTGCAGATGAATTTGTCAAGTTCTCTCAGTACCAAGAATCTTTAAAGTCTTCATCTACTCATATTGCATCTCATTCTTTCCTGATTATTGCTTATTTCAGGATCTTATGACGAAGAAGATTATTGGTAAAGGACACGAGTTTGGAGGTCTCTACATCCTTGGCACACAGATACCCAAATCCATTGCTTGTTATGGTATAACAACCCCTCTTGAGGTGCATTGTCAGTTGGGTCATCCTTCTCTACCTTTGCTAAAGAAACTTTGTCCACAGTTTAGTAAGGTGTCTTTATTAGATTGTGAGTCGTGTCAGTTTGCCAAACACCATCGTCTTCATTCTCATCCTCGAGTCAATAAAAGAGCAAGTTTTCCTTTTGAATTAGTTCATTCTGATGTTTGGGATCCTTGTCTAGTTCCGTCTAAAACTGGATTTAAGTACCTTGTTACTTTTGTTGATGATTACTCTCGTGTGACTTGGTTATATTTAATGAAAAGCCATTCTGAGTTACTTTCTCATTTTTATGCTTTTTGTGCTGAGATTAAGGCCTCGTTTGATTATCTTTGCCATATATTGTGTGCTTATTTCTCTTTGTGTGGTTAAGTGATTCACATGCTAAGTTTTTGATTAAACTTGCAAACTCTTCGAATGATTGATCAACTTTGTTTTGATTTATATTTCTCGTTCGCGACTCATTATAGGCATAGGGTTGAGGTGATCAATTGCATATAACATTGGTTCTTCAAGGCAAGGTTCTTATTAGATCAAGTTGCAAACTTTCTTTAAAACCTCAAATTACCGATCTAAGGGGCAATTTCACACCAACTATTCCTATTTATGCACCAACTATTCCTATTTATGCACGATTCTTTCCAATGGAACTAAGACGAGTGCTCCAACCTAGTCTTCCTAGCATCTACAAAGATGGCCACCTCCCTCCACACGCATAGTCACACAAGGTTGACTTGCTAAGCTATGTGGGCATTGTCCTATCAATCAACTTGATGTAAGCTAAAGGATGGTGGATCTATTATCTATTAATAAGATAACAACCGATATCACAGGATAACAAATGAGATATCCATACTTGGAGTATCATATTATTTTCTAGGTTTGGTGATCAAGTAACAAATACAAAATTCATGGCTGCATCGAATCATGGCAATCCTAGGATATCCAAAACTTAGAACGGAAGATCTCAAAAGAAGAAATAACAAACATGCATTAATACCACCTAGAGATACAAATCGAAATACCTTGGAAGTTAACTCTTTTGTGCCGGCTTGGACAACATTGGCAGCTGACTGAGCCGCAGATGCAGCCACCATAGACAACCTACCAAATCCCTGCATAACAAATCCACACAGCACCAATCAATCCATCGATCATATCCATCAGCGCAAAAGAAAAGGGAAAAAGCTCCAGCCCAATACCTGTGACACAACAGATAGAACATCCTGCTGCGACTTATTATCACTCTGAGTAAGTGAAGGACTGGATCCAAATCCCACATACTTTCCACCATGTGAAGGCGGGATCCCATCAGGTCTCACCTCATTCTCTGCCATTCTCCTAGCAAAAAAACTCTCCTTATTCGCTGCAGAAGCCTCCAATTGAGATTTGGTATACATATCCTCCGTCGATCTCGATTTCACAGGCACGCCTCCCATTCCATCATTACCAGCACCAGTATCACCCCCCCTAAAATCGCTAACCGATTGATTCCTCCTTACTTCACTTAAAGAAGATTTAAACGAATCATCGTTATCCCAATTATCCCACCCTCCGTTATTACCAAAATTACCATCTCTGCCACAAGCAGCAGCACCACCACCACCACCAGCAGCAGATTGAGCCAAAGGGGGCTTTTTCTTGCTACCAATTGTATCTTTAACGACCGGTGGGTCCCTCCAAGACCGACCCTCCGCTAGCGATTTGATCCGATCACGATAAATACTAGCGGCGTTAGTGCTGTATTTGGCTACGATATCTGTTTCTTTAGGGATACCGTATTGAGCTAAGAAGGCATTGAGCTTGTCATTTCCGCCGGACTCCATCCTCTTGATCTGGATCTCGGACCAGGAATCCATCGTGACGGATCGGACAAAGGAGATGTGGACACCGAGGCCACGGTGCTTGCCGGAGCACTCTAAGCACATGAAGACACCGTAGGAAACAGATGCCCATTGTGGGTTCTTTTGGGAACAGTCGACGCAGATCTTATTGGCTGGTTGCGATTGGAGCTCCCGAAGACGCCTGGAAGCCGCCATTAAGATCCGATCCTTTCCGTTAAATATGAACCCGATTGGATTTTAACTTAAATTGAATTATTATTCGTTTCCTTTGAAGACAGATTGAGAGAATGAAAGGGACTAAAATATTGCAGACAAGGAAGGAGGAGAGCGCGTGTGTGAGAGGTGTCTGTTTGTCTCGTCGCGTGCTAAATGGGAGACAAATGGGGAATCTCCCCAACACCGCCAAAACGTTGATGGTGGTGGTGCAATGACGCACCCTTCTCTAGTTCTCGATAAAGGAATGAAGCACTTTGTTTCCTCGTAATTTTTGCAAGGTTTTTTTTTCATCATCATAGTTAATTACTATAACTTAGGGTCCGTTTATTTACCTTTAATTTCTATGTTTGTTGTGTAAAAAATATAGTAAGATATTAGGTAATATATTAAATTGAGTTTTATATTGTGAAACTAATTAAATCAGTAAGTTTGAAATATAATTTTTTGCAAAGTAGTTTTTACATATTTCATATTACATATAAATTTTAACTATAATTTTTACCAAAAACATATTTAAATCCAACTAATCATACCTAATCATATTTTTTAAAATTTATTTTTTAAAAACCATAATATATATGTATCAAAAGCCTAATTTAAATTGGTTTTTATCCTGAAATAATTTGAAAATTGACCTAACAAAAACTTAAATAAACCAAGTATATTCATACATAAGAATTTTTTTATTTAAAATAATATTATTTTATTTTAAAAAATAGTATCTTTTCAAGACTTTAAATTATATTTAAATGACTAATATTAATCATTTATTTAGAGGCTTTTTCTTTTTTCTTTCAAAAGTGTATTTTATAAAAAAAACAAATATATATTCTACTTATCTTTTTAGAGAAAATATTAAATATACCATCAAACTATTAAAATAGTATTAATTTGCACTCAAACTATTTTTTAAATAAATTTACCTCTAAATTATCATAATTTATTGATAAAACATTATAAAATTGCATCGTTTCTTCTGAAAAAAATGTATAAATTAAATGAAATGCCTTCAAAATAAAAATGATGAAAATCCTTAATTGAAAATTTTTGAATTTTTAAGAGTAAGATTGATATGAGAAATTAAATATTTAGTTGAAGATATTTTTAAAGTTTTTTTCTTTTTTATTTGTTCTAGTCTTCAAGAAAGAAAGAAAGAAAAATGAAAATAAATGAAAATAAACATTAAATTTATCGCACTTTATATTTAGGTGATTGCGAGAATAAAGTGGATAGAAAAATTACATTGCTAATCATTTTTTTAAGGTAAAAATTAAGAAAAATCAAGGATAAATAAATTTTGCCAACATGGCTTAAATAACAAACTAGAAACTAAAAAAGAAACAAAAAAAAAAGAGTTAATAAACTTATTTGGTAGGAATAAAAACAAATAAATCATTGAAGAATAGACATTGATGTGTAAGAAAAGATGAAACAAAAGGCATATGCAGTCCATAATCTTCAGGACCTTTTTATTTTTACGTTTTAAAAGTGTGTTTTGAAAAAACTTAAATTTTTTTATTTTTATTTTTTTTAAATTAATATTTTTTTTATGTTTTCAGATCATTTTGATATGCTAATGTCAAAAATAATTTTAAAAAAATAAAAAAATTGATTTTTAATGCATTTCTAAACGAAAAACACTTTGAAAAGCAACCAGAACCACACTCTCAACCATTATTTTAATGCATAAAGATGAAGACTTGACAATTATCCATAAAACCTAATTAAAATTACAATGAAAAAAAAGGATATGATGGTAAAAGCATTGGTCGTAGCATACAAGGTATTAAAGAGGTGTTTAAGATTGAGTTATAACTTGTTTTACATTAAAAATTAAAAAATAAAAAACCATTGCTTCAAATTAATTTTTTTAGTGTTCTTGGATAATTTTGATGAGTTGATATTAAAAATAATTTTTTAAAAAATATATTATTTTGATGCATTTCCCAACGAAAAAACACTTTGAAAAATAATTGTTATCACACTCACAAACATCCATTCAATGCGTTAGATATAAGCAATCGTTTTAGTTTTTTAATGAAGAAAAAAATATTTTAATTGTAACTATAAGTTGGCCACATTTTAATGTTGGCCCTTGTTATTTCAATTTTTTATTATAATTTATAATTTTATTTTATTATCATAATCCAATTTTGGGTCCACCAAAATTTATTTACAAAAAATACTTGTTTTTATTCAAAAATCCAAAAGATATTTTTGGGACATGAGGATATAAGCTTTTAAATTGCAACTTATCAAAATGCTAGAAGAACAGTTAGATTGAGATGAAAGACTTAATAGAAAAAAAATTGAGGTTGAAATCTAAACTTAACCAGAATTGGAAGAATTAATTAAGTTTAAGGATTTAAATTGTAATGACCCCAAATTTTAATATCTTATTTCTGAATGCATTATGAAATTTGGTGTGAATTTTTTTTTTTATTCTACCAAAATTTCATCAGAGTCTCATTTGTATATAGTCTATACCAAGTTATCGACGACACTATCATAATACCATTCGATCATCAATACATCTTAATATGTCATCCAATCAATATACTTCTTGATATAAGTTCTACTATCAGCAAACATGTCAGTTATTCAATTTATACTTAACATAAATTATGTAAATAGAATTTAAATAAATTAAAGGATTTCCAATTAGCATAATAATATATGAGATTTACAGCTTACTATGTTTACATAGATTAAGATTCAATACATCACAATTTACACAAAAGGCATGTCTTATATTCATGCTACTAATACTCTATTTTGTTACGTTACATACCCTTAATAAAAGTACTACCCGAAAAGACTACCAAGCAACTTGGGTGTACGAAGGTCTTGTTACAACATCAAATTCATAAACGTGTTAAAATATAAGGGAGTATTAATGAAATCCTAGTACAATGCATATACTTAACTTGTGTCAAATGTCTCATATACTTTTACAATTTCTTTATCGTTTCAATATGACCTCATTAATCTTAACCTTCAATAATCTCTTCAGGTATTCATGACTATCCCCATTTGGATATTACTAGTGTCAATTAACTCATTACTCAATTATGATCGCCCTATTTACGAACACCAAGACCTTTTCATTGCTTTCTTTTAGAAACTCTTGGCTATCCCAATTTGGATGTCATTAGCCGAATCTTATCTTGTCAATGTTCCTGACCATCCTGACTTGGATGCCATTAACCGGAGTTAATCTTATCAAATGTTCCCAGCCATCCTGACTTGGATGCCATTAGCCGCAGCTAATCTGAGAAAATGTTCCCGGCCATCCGATTTGGATGCCATTAACCGCAGCTAATCTGATTAAATGTTCTCGGCCATCCTGACTTGGATGCCATTAGCTGAAGCTAATCTTATCAAATATTCCTGGCCATCCAACTTGGATGCCATTAGCCGCAATTAATCTAATCAAATGTTCCCGGCCATCCCGACTTAGATGCTATTAGCTGAAGCTAATCTTATCAAATATTTCATGTTTGTAATTTGCTTCCTTAATCATTGATATTTTGATGATGAAGTATCATCTTCACCAATTCCATAGTCATTAATCTTTCGGCGACTAAATATTATCACTTTAACCTTAGTTTCCCTCCTCCGGAAACTAAACATCCCACCATATCATTTCGTTAGTTACGGATGCAACCATATTATTCGATAGTTTCACCCACATATAACTAGTGTTTTGCCTATGTTTTTATATATATAATGCCTTGATATTATTTATTTTATGTTTTGAAAGCACTTTTGGATGAAAGATGCAAAAAGGAGTAAATTGGAGATAATTGGCAGATTTAACCTTCAGTCGATGCTTTGTGCAGAGTGTGAGCTCTAGAGGTTGAAATGAAGTGATTCCAGTGGCATTAAAAAGCTAACATCCATAACTTTCTTGACATCTAAGGCAAGAAAATAAAATAAGGAAGAGCATGGAAATCGCAGCCTTCAAAGTCAAATCTTGCAATCTGCCAATGTTGACCTTCGGCCATTCCGACTTAAATATCTGGAGCTACAGAAGTCCAATTGATGCAAACTCAATTGTTTTGAATTCCTGACTCAAAGGCCTATAAATACTCCAAATGTCAGCCAAAAAATATGTCATATGAGGGAGATATGATTTTTCAAAGATGACAACTGAATTCTGCCAGCAAACAGGTTTCGTGAAGAAACGAGTCCAAATTATGTTCCGAAGCATCTAAACCGATATTGACACGACCAAAAGATTGATGTCTTTTTCCAAGTGCAGGAGTGTCGAAGTAATAAATAACCCGGCAAGACCGGGGTCGAACCACAGGGAGGTTAATTGTATAAATTATAGATAACAACAACAATAGTAACAACGATAACAATGACACTAATAATAATAATAATAATAATAATAATAATAATAATAATAATAATGATAATAATAATAATAAGGATGAAGAAGAAGAAGTTGATAAGAACTTTGAGATGAAAGATTAACGTAAGGATTAAATAATGATAAAAATAAATTGTCAAGGTTAGAGGATCCACTAATGGTATTTCAAACAAGTATAGTATAAACTCTTATTATTACTCAACTGGAAACCACACACAAAGGAAGTTCCAATCGGATTATAAATTGTTAACATGATTACATTAGTTATCTTATTCGAATAATACTAATACTTGTAAATGTTGTCAGGCATTCATGATTATAACTTATGTTAACTGATTAGTACTTAAAAGTGTATTTTTATCAAGGTTTTATATCATCATTTTGCACTTGAAGTATCAATAAATCCTTAACTAGAGCATGTTTTATGATAACAGATCTGATAATATAAGATAGCTTTAATTTATGGTAAATATTCATTTTAAATGCAGGCATATCTCACAATTCAAAGGATTGATTGATGTGATTAACTATTGAAAGTGAAAGGACAAAGAAATGGCTAAGTTTAGAAAGGAGACGCCGATTCAATTCAAATTGGAACACTGTTCAGTTATTGGGACATATCTGGAGCTATAGATCTTGGATTTCAGCTTAATTTATATGGATGAAAAGCTAATAAATAGGCTTACAATGTTCATGAATAGTGTAAGACCCAAATTTGCCGTTTTCAAATTCAAAGTTTGGCCACAAAAGAGAAGTCAGAATCTGTCCTGTAATCCAGCCCAAACACTGCTTGGAATTTTACCCATATCTGGAGTTCTAGAAGGCCAAATGACGTGAAATTTGGTGGGTGGAAGGAAAAGACAATTTCCAACAACTTTCATGAATAATATTTTCTCAAATTCGGATGGTAACAATGACATTTCGTCCAGACAAGAGCTTGAGGTCTATCCACCACGTCCACCAATAGCACTACTCAGTATTTTAGCCATATCTCGAGCTCTAGTGATCCAAATGCTCTGAAATTTATAGGTGAAATGATAAGATGATTGCCAACAACTTTCATGAAGAACACTTTGCCAAATTCTGAATGGATCAATGTCATTTCATCCAACCAAAGTGCTTGAGTGCTGCTGTCCACCAAGTCCACTAAATCAATAGTTGGCCACTACATCAATAATCAATTACCAAATGAATAGTTCTGAATTTTAGCCTATAAA
>Ga0325414_1000068_pt1 | contig 54431 bp, 24 predicted proteins | sample PopdelMetagenome_8_FD_206183 | JGI IMG/M metagenome (GOLD analysis project Ga0325414, IMG submission 206183) | Populus deltoides microbial communities from Bellville, Georgia, United States - Leaf-PdKOR-R3 | ecosystem: Host-associated > Plants > Phyllosphere > Phylloplane/Leaf | place: USA... | reverse complement strand
GCCCTAGAATTCATCAGCAATAGGTCCTCCTATAGATCACTTATGAAACCCAAAATATCCTTCAAGAACAAATCTTTCGATGATTTTGAAAAATTAAACAAGAAAATATCTCAAATATAAGTTCATGCAACGGACTCTCAAAATAGATTGATTAAATGAACGCTACAAATACAAACAAAAAAGGATAAAGATTATTATGCAAAAAAAAATTGAGAATCTTTAAATTCATTTTTCGAAAGATATCGGAAAAGGGGAAAGACATAAGAAAATTAAACCTAAATAAAATAAAAAAGGGAATTCAATGAATTTGGTTAAAAAATAAGGAAATCAAAAGTATTTAGAACTCATATTCACCTGTGGTTGATTGATTTTGCTTTCATATTTGTTTAGCCTCTTGTGAGGACCAGTTGAAGAAATTGTGTAAGATATTTAAGAACAAATTGATCGATTAATTCTAAAAACAAAAATAAATGTATTCCATGAGAAGTATATTACATTTAGGCTGTACAGGGTTAGGCTGTATAGGGCAAGTGTGTCTAGTATTGTGATAACTTTTTTGTGGTTGTGGTTTGAAAAAATTATTTTTATAAAAAGCATTTTTGGTTGAGGTTGATTTGATATTTATATATGTTTGGTTAAAACTGTAGTTGAAATTGAGGTTGAACAAAAAATATTTTAATGTGTTTAGTTAAAAATGCCTTTTAAATTGAGGTTATAAAATAATTAAAAAAGATATATATTAATATTAATAGTTTTTAATTTAAATATTGTAAATTTAACTACTGCTATTACATCATAAAATAAATAATACTTTATACGATACGAAATTCATCCGACAAGAACTATAGTTTTCATGGTTTTTTGAGCGTACAACAAAATTAGATAAAATATCATTAGAAACAAAATTGAGATTACGATCAAATTCTGCAAATACTACACCATGATACGATCTTCTTTTAATTTATGTAATGTCATTGAATAATATTAAACATCAGTTTTTTTAATAAAACATAATTAAAAATAAAAAAAATTAATTTTTTTTATTATTCATATAAACAGTACAGTGTGAATTAATTCACTTTGCTTGGCTTTTGTTTCTTTCCAAGTTCATCGAATCCATCCCCACTCACCAATATCCTCTATTGTGTGTCCTTCGTCATCCTCCCCAAGTTCTGACCCTAGCCTTTCCAGGTCTGCCTATGCGACTGGTGCACTTCCTCTGTTAACAGGGGCTGATCCATTTTCATCATCTTCTTTGTTTTCTGGAGTCTCGAATGCCTGTTGGGAAGAACATGATGGATCATCATGGGGGCTGTCACTGGACTGTTTGGTGCACTTATACAGATTAAAATCCGGCAGAACAAAGAATGGCATAGCTTTGGAAGCAGCTTGGAGCTGCTTTCCCTTCACCTGCGTTTTAAACGCAAAAAATACCAGGTCCCACAAACAGTAAACCATGCTTATACTTTACCAAACACCAACTTTTACGTGGTTTGCTTTAACCGCAGAAGCAACAATATAAACAAACATCCTTTTAGATTCAGATTAAAAATTAAAATTAAGATATTATTTGGATACAAAAAATAAAAATAGAGAAATTAAGAAAAACAAAAAATTAATTAGACTCTCCTCATTCTAATTAATTCTAATAATATGTTTAGAATATTTATGAGGAATTATAATTAAATTTAAAATTTTTTATATGTGTTTTTTAAGATGAAAAATACTTAATAAAGATAATTATTTCATCATGGTATAATGATAATAATAATATGAGTGATGATGAGGGTAATAATTGTGGTAATAATAAAATAATATAATTATAATAATAACAATAATATATTCTAAAAAAAAGAGTACTACAACCATTAGAGGAGTAAGTGGAACGAATGATTATGGTAGTACTTCAATGCATAATTATAACAACAAATATAATAAATTTGAAAAAAAAAAGCCATAATTAACCACCATTAATGGTGATGACAACAATAATAATAGAGATGATTTTTTGTAGAAGATGCATCATTATTGTTTTAACCCAATTTTGATGTATTTGCTTTTAATTTAATTTTATGGGGATTAAAATTTAAAATTAAAAGATCAAGGATTTATTTTGATGAAAAGTTTGATTTGTCAACCTGTGAGAAAACTAGGGACTACAATGTTTTTGTCATTCTCTCATTATCATCAAGATAATGATAGTTATCTTTTTTTATTTTTCAAATTTGATTCTTATTAAAATTCAAATTTTAAAAAGAAAATGAGTTTGTTTGGGACTTTGTTTCCCATATGCTATAAGACTTTTGTATTATAAATACAAATCCTGGTGCATACAAAAAAGGGAGGAGACATTACAAAAAAACAAGCAGGGAGATATTAAAAAAATCAAAAGAGAGACATTAAAAAAAACCTGGGGGAAACCATAAAAAAAATAAAAAATAAAAAAGCCTAAACCTATATGCAGAATAGTGGCTGCCGCCCCTCCTCATGCTTTTGGCTCTCTCTAAAAACCAGCCATAGCCCCCTTTTTTTTTCTCTTCTTCCCCAGCCAAAACCTTATATCTTCATCTTCCCCAAATTTTCCTTTCCCCCCAACCAAACATCACTCTCCCTCTTCCCGGCCATGGCTAAAAACTCCCTATAAAACCCACTTTCCTCTCTACAGTCGAGCCCATCTCCAGCCCACGAACAACAGTAGCACGACCAATCACCGAGAGTAGGAACAGACCCCTGCCGTAACCTCTCTCATCTGGTGGCCAACACCTTTTCCTCTGTTTCAACCATCCAACCTCCATTGAACCTCGATTCTAGGGATCCACACATTACCAATAAAATTATTCCGTTAGTAACTTCGTCAATCATTTTATTGATAAAAATATCACGTCATCATACGATTTGACTTTTTGCATCCCATTGTAATACCCTCTATCGTTTCCTCAATATATAGCAAGTAAATGTTTCTGTCGGCGTTTACCAATGGATACAAGGATGAAAAATTTTATCGGTAAAGGTCATCGCAATATACTGATAAAATTTTTTCGTCGATGTTTTCATTTGTATTTGCCAATTTTTTTGTAGTGAAAAAAGTTCAAAGACTGATTTTTGATAAATCAAATGAGAACATGATAACTCCACAAAAAAAGAAAGAAGTAAAGCTCAATTTCTAGCAAATAAAATGTAGAAGGATGAAAATTAAGAAAAAATATAACTTAAAAAGGTCAAAAAAACTCGATCCCGACCCACCCAATCAAGATGCAAAATTTCTGACCTAGTCATGATATCAGGGTGACCGTGTTTGAATGAAAGTTGAATGAAACCAGGAAACTCAATTATCAAACAACTTAATGTTGAAGGATGAAAATGAAAAAAAAAATTTTATTTTAAAAATCATTGGAAAAAAATGAGAGTCAACCAAGGTTAACCTATAAACCTCATGACTATGAAAATCATGAAATCCTTTAATCGGATTCAATCAAGAATCTTAATTCCCAACTAATTTAATTTTGAAGTATGAGATCATGAAAAGATATAGCAATTTACAAAACTTGTCAAAGGAAAAAAGATAGCAATAAAAAGAATGAGGATCAAATTTGATAAAAAATAGAATTATAAAATGAAAAACCACCTAAAAAATGATTGGGACAACCCAATAGAAAGGAAATGGATAAAAAAGTACGAAGAACAATCCAATAACTCAAATGTTGAATAATGAAGTCAAAATAATTCAATTTTTAAAAGGATAAAAAAAAATTCAATCCATGTTAACCTTTAAACCCATGACTCTGGTCATGAACCCGACATTAACCCCATAGGAATAAAAAAAATATGAGTTAACACGAGTTAATCTGCAAGCCCTGATATCATAGGCACATGATTGAGATAACCCAATAGAAAGGAAAGGGTAGGAAGAACAATTTCAAATAAATTAAATGTTGAAGGATGAAATTGAAATAATTAGATTAAAAAAAACAAGAAAAAAAAGTCAATCCATTTTCACCTTTTAAATTGGTGACTCTAGTCATGAACCTGAGACTAATCTCATAAAAGGCTAACCATATAAAATAATGAAGCAAAACTAAAAAAAAAAGGTATAAAAAAAACATTGGATTTAAAAAAGAAAAAAAAAACATGACAACTCTAGCAAAAGTCTTAAACCAGATGTAATATTTAAAACTCGTAATCCATGAACTCATGTAGGATCAAGAAACTTAATTCCTAACCAATTTAATTTTAAAGGAAGAAATCATGAAAAAAATATCAACTTAGAAAAATTACAAAAGAAAACAATATAGCAATAAAAAAAATAGGAATCAAATTTGATAGGAAACAAAACTCATGTAGGATGAAATTGTAAGAAGAAACAACCTAAAAAATGATCCCAAACAAAATAAATTGCAATAAAAAGAATTAGAACTAGATTTGAAAGAACAAAAATGGAGGGGGAATTGGAAAACAAATGTAATTTTATAGCTTATTAAAAATAATAAAAAATAATAATCAAAAGAATGAAGATCAAATCTGAAAGATTAAAAACTAAATGGGAGTGAAATTAAAAAACATTTGTAGTTTCATTGGTAATTCAAAATATAAAAAATAACAATCAAGAAGACAGTGACTAAATGTGAAGGAAAATAAATTGTAGTGGTTGGTTTGATTTTTTGAAGGGGATAACATGAAATTCAAGGTTGGGAAAGAGAAAATGATAAAAAAAAAAGACTTGTTAGGGGCACACACCATCTCATTATGTCGAGGGTGCAAAGGCCTTTCAATTACCGCCACATAAAATAACGTTTGGGTGGCCATATGGCCCCACATGCACCAATATTTTTGTAATTATATTTAATTAATATAATATACAACAATGCCCCTAAATGGCTTTTAAATTTACAATAAAACCAATGTCAAAAAATAAAAAAGCCCTCGGGTATGTCTTTAAAAGCATCAAAAGTAATTACATAAATCTAAAAAAATTAAAAAAGAAAAAAAGCCTCTAAGTAGTGTGTATTATATTATTTTATTCTAGGGTTAAATTAGTAACTTTACTATGAAAAAAATGAAATAATGAATCTAGCTCCATACAATTTGTAAAATACAATTTTGTTATGGTGACAAAATCATATTGCCTCTAATGACTAGTTCAAAGGTTTAATGACTCAGAAACAATTTTGTCATTACACTATTATAATGAATAATGTTCTGGATCTTGGTGAACAATTATTTTCGTAGGTAAATTAGGTTTCTGTTAATTTTAAGATTAATAGGTTTACTTTTTTATTTATCTTTCAAACAAATTCATATTTAGTTATGCCACATATATTATCCTTTTTCATATATTTAAAAATCTCAATCAGTTGATTTTTATTTTTTATTTCTAGTTTTTTTTAATAAAAAACATTTCATAATAATTTTTTTTTGAATGTTCAAATTTATCTTACATTGTGAAAGTTTATAATTGTAATATATTTTTATATTACCATTATTGTAAATATTGATTACATTCAAATGAAATTATTAATAAAATAGAAAGTATAATTTTTTATATATCTTGTTTTTTAAAATTAAAATTTTAATGATCATTAGTATAATGAAATGTCTTAAAGTTTTTATAATATTATAGAAATTAACAAGTATAAATGTACAATAATAAAATTTTAATTTGAAGAAATATAAAAATGTTTTAGTATAAAATTTTTAAAAAGGAATAATAAAACTTGTTGTAAAGTATTTTTTTAAGATAAAAAAGATAAATATCAAAATTTCAATTATATTTTAAGGAAATTGCAGGAAAATATAAGAAGATATGAACTTAAAAATTTAAATCTGAAATAAATGGTCTAAAAGCATATGATTATTTATCTTTAAAAAATGAACTTATGTTTATTTGTTTTATAAAATATATTGGAATGTCAAATGAGATTTGTAAGACCCATATTCTTGGCCCATTAGACCAAAGCTTAATGTTCATCTCAAACCCAACTAAACCACCCTTGGTATTTAAAGAAAGGGTTGCCAAAGAATTGGTTTTTTTTCCTCTTCTCCTCTCTTTCCTTCTACCGTGACTTTCCCCTCATTCTTTACCAAGGATTTTAGTTTGAACTTAAATTTTAGTTTCAAAAGGGGTTGAAGAAATAAGTAAGTATCTTCCTCCTTATTGTTTTAAATTTGAAAGTTGTTGGTGGAAGGATTAATGAAGAGTTTAGAGTTTTTATTAACCTTTTATGTTTGAACTATTTAAGGGATTCGATTGATGTTTTGGGGTGTTAGTTGGCTTAAAATGAACCAATTAGATGACTTGAATTATAGGTCTTGAAGAGCATAATGATGGTCTTAGGATTTATAGATTTGAAAAACTGACAGATTATAATTTATGGAAATCTTGATCTATCGATCGACTGTTTTATTTGAACTTGCCGACCGATTGGCTTGTGGTGGTGGTTGATCGGTTGATCTTTTTGGCTAACCAGTTGACCCAACAGTAGGGGTTAATCAAGTCTATTAGGTTTGATCAGTTTGGGGTATGTTTGAAATCAATCAACTGAATTGATTCGACTTTATAATTATATTTTGGTCTCTAAACTTAGAGTTGTAATCTTTTATGTTATTTTTTTCAAGTGTTTTCTGTATTCGTTACAGGTTCTGCTGACGTTCCTATTAGCAATCCTCAATAGTCTCGTTTTCTACATGTGTTTGTCTTTTGCTTTGTTTTCCGAGTAAATAGGATAATTTTTAATACGCTTGTAATATAAATATTATATGTATGTTGATTATAGAATGAGTGGTTAATTCTTGAATATATATATATATATATATATATATATGTTGTACTTTCTAAGCTCTCATCTATTCTTGATTTCACATTTGTATTTTGTGAATTAAATTTTATTTGATATGACATTCGTTTGCTTTGATAATTATCTGAGTATCTATTATGTCTTGATATCAGACTTGTCAATAATTAGTGAGAGAGGCATCAACGTGTGTCGATTAATCCTTCCATAGTGATCGGAGCTGCAATCCTCATTGTTATTAGAACCTTAGGGTTTATCTGTTATCTAAGCCAATAGCTTTGTCTAATCTCTAACATGTATTCCATTACCATATGCTATTATGCTTACTGTATGTGTGTATGTGTTTGTTTCAATCCTTATACTTATAAATAGCTAAAATGTATATTAAATTTTATTCCCTCAGTGAGTTGGTTGAACTCACCCCTCTATTTTAATTTTATTTCAGGTTCATAGCTTCCGTTAGCAGGTTGACCTTTGATTGAGAGTTCCTGCTACTTTGTTTATTGGTATGTCTTGCTTGCTTCCACAAGACTTTTCTTATTCTTTGTAATCAATATCTTAGATGCTTTACTATAACGTTGTTTTCATTTAAGTTTAGATTTTTATTTAAGTGATTGGATTTTATTTAATGTAACTAGTATTTTGAAACATGACTTATTTTATTGGTTTTAAAGAATATTTGAAAGATTATAAAATGCTTCATAAATCTTATATATATTTTTATAATATGCATGTTATGAGACTTAATGCAGGTAAGGTATTCTATAACACTATTCTTACTTTGCTAATCATGAACTCGAGATTCGAATCGTAACCATATTAACCCTTGTATAACCCTTAAATAAACATAACTTCATGGTGATTCCAAAATGAACCTTATATATTAATTACTTAATTAACTAGTATACAGTACTAGAATATGCTATTACGAGACCTCGGAAGACAATTCCTCTCTGCTATAGACAGGCTTTAAAGTATTCTATATATGATAAAGCGAAGCTGATTTCTCTGCCATGGTCGGCTTCGTAAGTATTATACAGTTAGGTTGGGAATTGACTTAATGGTGATATAAATAGGGTTACTGAATGCTCATCGGTAATATTGAACCTACGAGCCTTTTTCCCCTACCCTTTTGGCTGTATGCCTAGCTCAGTTGGTTTAAGAAACATCCGTATATGTGCACCCATAATTTGTCTAAAGTCAAATCTCTCTTACCATTTATATGTTGAGAAACAAAGATGTAAAAGATTTCAAGCCACCAACTGCAAAAGTGAGGAAGCCCATTATCAATATTGGAGCACAGCTAAGCTAGGGTTATAATAACCAAACAGTAGTTGACCTTTCATGAAAATTTCACTTTCTATTAATATGCATTTTATTGATTTTTTCAATCTATATGGTTTAAACTATAGTAATAACTAGTTTATCGGGCAGCGTTATGTCAGGGTTAGATTAAAAAACTTTTAAATGTAAAAATGAATGTTAAGTATGTGGAAATGTTTTTGATAGCATCATTAAAACTAAGTGGGTCAAAATTAAAACTTCCCGACTCAGCTTTTTGTTTGACTCAAGGTTTCAATTAAACCACATGGAAGATAACTTGACTTAAATTAATTGATTTATGGGTCCAACGACAACCTGGATAACTACTAAAAACATGACTTAACTTTTAAAAAACTTCAAAATGACAACTTCTTTTTTAAATTATTGAAACAACAATAGATTGGATTGACCTCGGTCCCCCTATGATTTGGGTCATGAACTTTATTGGGTTTAATAACTTTTTTTCATGAACTTTTTTTATTTAATTATATGACAAAAATAAATGCTTGCAAAACTGAGCATCAGCCCTAAAATAGTCATTTATTCGAGACTATAATAATCCTATAGAAAACAAACAAAAATAAATCATGTAGTCCATTTCTCAACCAATCCAATATTGAAGGTCACAGTTGAAAACAAATCAATTAAAAAAAATTAAATGACCAAAAAAATATTCAGTCGGTGGTTACATCCAACCTGTGAATTGGATAATCCGAACTAGCATGTCAAACCCATGAACTAGAATTATAATTTTTTAAATACTTTTTTTATTTAATTATATGAGAACAAAAATAGATGATTGCAAAATCGAATACTGAGACATTTTTTTAGATCATGATAACCTTATAAAAAGCGAAACAGAAATAATTATGAAATTGAATTCCCAGTTAACCAAATATCTATGGAAGAAATCAAGAACAAAATTAATTAAAAAAAGGTTAAACTCGACAGACATACAGATCAAGTCAACTAGCTAAACCAGTGAATAAGTCCAAAAACTTTATAAAGTTTAATAACATGATTTTTTTTCTAAAACTATTTTTTTAACTATATAAGAAAAAAAATAGACGATAACAAAGTCAATTCAATTAAAAAAAACCCCACCAAACTCATAAAACTGGGACAACCTAGGTTACCTCAGCAAACCCGTAAGCTATGTTAACTCTACAAAAAAAAAATTACAAAACTTAATTCTCAATCACCTTAATATTGAAAGATGAAATGGATTAAAAAATTGAAAAAAACGATAACAAAAATAATAAAAAAAGCAAGACAATGTGGATTACTATTGTAATCTACAGTGCAATGAGTGCAGGTGAACAAAAGTTTTTCCACACCTTTTAGTTGTTGAAAAAAAATGATTACAAAAATTAACAAAACAAAAATAAATAAAAGAGTAAGAAACTATAGGTTACTATTGTAATCCACATTGTAAGGAGCGTGGGTGAACAATGGTTTTCGCACATCCTTTATTTTTGTTAATTTAGCTTATTGATTGCGGAAGCCACATAAATTTGGAAGATGAAAGTCTCTTTTTCATCCCATCTACGAGCACTTTAATTCTCACTTAATCAAATATCAACACTTGATTTTAATTCTCAATTAAATTTTGTTTTAGGAAGGTTGTCGTTTTTGTACGACATTACATCGACCATCTTTTTGGATTATGATTTTTGTGGTGATGAGTAAAAAGAATAAGGAATTCTTATTGCTTATCAATAAAAAAGGGATGAAGTCTCCACTTAGTATTTTGGTTACTAGAAACCCTAATTGATCTTAGAGTCTAGATAAGGGAACTGATTGTGTATATGAAGGACATATCACCTTTAGTACACCTTACTTAAGGTAAGCTGTATTATTTATTTTTCCGAGTCATGTTTCTATTCGTTGGTCTCTCTATAGTTTAAAAAACGTTCTTTTCAGTAAGAATGTTCTTTTTTATCAGGCTAAAACCTAATCATTCTAAAGCTCACAAAATAAAATAAAATAAAGGTGTATTCTTGTTAATTCATTTAGTTTAATATAGAGAATACGCATTACATTGTAAAATTCATACCCCAAATATTAATTAAAGAAATTGATTTTTATGGTGTTTTTGAAACTTTGGCCAAATTCTAATAGATAATCACAAACTAGTTGTAATACTCATTAAATGATTTTTTTTTGTATTTTTCAAAATATGATAAGAATGAAATTTTTATTTTTTTATAAGATATGCATAAAAAATTTAGAATTTGACCATATGCAAACAAATAAAAAGTATTTTTATTTTGTGTTTTTTCAAAAATTATTTATTTATTTTGTTTATTTTATTTTTTAGAAATTTTGAAGAAAAGCAGAAATGTTTAATACTTGGTCAGTATCTTACAATATAAGTCTATTGCTCCAATATTAAGTGAAATGATTGGAAAAATATGTGAGGTGCCTACAAATAATTTTTAAATGGTCATTGAAATTTGTTATAATTTTTGAAAAATTTTTAGGGTTTGTTTGAAAAAAACATAATAATGAGAAAATAAACAATGCTGGAAAAATCAGTAGGGCATGTTTTCCAAACATGTCCTTAATAAAAAAATTAGAGACTAAAACAATATTTTAAGGTCGTGTTTGGAAAACACATCTTAAGAACCAAAAAAATGCATTGTTTTTCCTTTGATAAAAAAATAAACATGCCAAACATGGCTTTAAAAAGTATGGACTCAACCTAGCCATATGTTGGCTGATATTCCTAGCCCAAATGCCAAAACCAAGAAACAATGTCCAACAACTTAAACGAAAATTAGAAGATCAAACGAGATTTTTGGTTTGAATCTAACAAAAAACTAATGAAGATAAAACCTAGAAATGTCATTTTGAAAACAAAGTGATTACATCTAATTGAAGGCATAAACATATGTGAAATCAACATTTAAGAAAGATTTTGGGGCTGGATTATCACAATAATCAAATAAAATCAACAATTATTTGATTTTATTCAAAAAATAAACGAAGGAAACAAAAATCAACTCATTAAATTGATTTTTTAATCCATTAAAACCATACAATAAAGATTAACAAATTAACATGTTTGCACATGTAAGAATCATCTATCGACCAAAAATGATACTGAAATCTATGACCTAAAAAAAGTTTATTGCAAGAACATCAACCCAAAAAAGCTTGTCAAACCCATAAATACCGAGCAACAGCAAAACCAAGAAAAAAAGTGTAAAGAGCCTAGAAAACAGCATAAACTTAGCAACCAAAGCCTGCACATGCTCAAAACAACTTGCTTGAACTATCAAAACCACAAAAAAAATAGAATTAAAAGCGAAATATTAAGCAAAGCTAGCTATAAATAGCAAGCAAAAATAACATTTTCTTAAGCAAAAACATTGTTCTATTGAATAAAATCATTGTCTTGAAGCTTAAACAATATTTCTACAACTTCAACAAACCCAACAGGCTAACTAAAAACAACCTAAACCACAATAACTTCAATACTTAAACATATTTTCATAACTTCAGGAAAAAAAAAAAGATTATCCTAACATCCAAACCTGTAAAACTTCATTTTATACTAACATTTAACACTTTAATGAACAAATCTAGTAATTCAAACAAGCTTCAAATAAAACAAACACACACAAAATCACGTCATAACTAATCATTTGAAAAAGATCAAATAAAGCACCAAATGCTTCGAAACTAACAAATAGCTGAAAGGGGAATGCATAATGAACATCTAATATAAACATCTAATAAGAAAATGGAAGGGAAATGGGTATGCTCATTGAGCTCCACCTCTTCATAAAAGTTTGAGGAATACCTTAACAATTTTGTTTCTTTTGCTTGTAATTTCTAGCTCCTTCTTTAAGCTTCTGGTCCTCTAGTATTGCTTCTTCCACTTATGGACTTAAGAGCTTTGCCTTCTACCTCTTTCTTTTAACTTCTTATAAATCTTTTATAGCCTTTTTATTAAAAGAATTTTGGTGATTTTATCCTCTAAGTTATTTTCCTCCTTTTTTTTAGTGATTTTTGTTTTTTTTTATGTGTTTTCTTTTTTCTTTTATAATCTCAAAAGGTTGATGGTTGTGAAAGCATTTGTGGGTTTTAATGTGGTTTTTCAAAACTATATCATAGGGATTCTTTCCCTTTTTTCTTTTGCATATGATATGTTAGGACACAATTCTTCTCTCTTATTCTTCTGTTTTCCTTCTCACTAGATGTCTAACAAACTCTTAGAGCTTCTAGAAAAAATTGGGAACTTTATAACTGGAACTTGGTCGAAAATGGATGACTAGGGGTGTACTTTCCATGAATTAATCATGGAAAATGGGAGGTTATTGAAGTCAACCAAGCTATAAGTCCTATAGAGGGGGTGTTATTATTTAATTAAGATTAAACTGTAATTGATTTGGTGGCTTGTAGCTTTCTCACTATCAATCCAAAGTTAGGTGTAAGATTGTCAAATATGGTTGAATTTGACAAGACTACATGTTGCGATGTGGCAGTCGCACAAATTAATTACCCTAACTTAAATAAACAAGATAGTATAGAGCAAGTAAGAGGTCGATTCAATGAGGAACTTTTAGTTCAGATCTTTATACTATACGATGTGCAATTGGGGGGGAATTGTGAAGTTATCTATGGCTAAAGTAAACAGAAAGAAACAATCAATGCTAAATCAAAGAAAACAAAAATTTATCAAGAAAACAAACCTTGGTCACAAGTAAACATCCACCTATAGAAATCAGAACTGATCATGGAAACGAAACGTCAATTTATACTCTAAATATTTATCTTTTCTTATATTTATTAGTTAACAGATCCGCTATATAACTAATCTTAACCATCAAACAACCACAATGTCTGCACTAATAATTTAATTCAATGGAAGCCTTAAGAACTAGATGAGATGATTAATCTAGACAACATAATTATCCGCAGTTTATGTTTGATTTGATTGATTGAATGTTATCCCTAAGATTACTAATCTGGATCCGCCACAATTATTAATCTTAGTTGCTTCACAAGTTTATATACAACAACTCCAGTTTTAATAGCAAACTTAGAAATATATTGTTCACAATAATAACTTAGAGTTCACTCTAGCAATTAAAATAAACAATCATAGGAAATAAGCATAGGAGAACAAACATATTCATTCATCATATAAATTGAAAAGAAAAGATAAAATAGATCTCACAGTTCTTGAAATCCAAAGGTTTCTGTGTCTTTGCAACCAAGAAAAAGAGTTTAGCCTTACATGTCTATTGAATAACTAATTAAAAAGAAAGAAAAATGCATGATTTCAGGCATTTTTTTCTCTCTTGGCTGATTGTCCCCTTTCCTTTCTCTCTTTCTTTTTATATCATAGGAAATCCTAATCTATTTTCTACAAAAATAATCATTTTCTAAGTAGACAATTTACATTTAAGTAGTTTAATAACTATTTTCCTAAAAAAAAAGAAATAGCTTTGCATAAAATCTTCAAGCTTTGAATTTTGACTTAGAGGAGCTAAATTGCTTAAATAAAGACTTGGATGTGGGTTTGGATGCTTTGGGACGTAATTTGGACTTATTTCTTCACAAAACCTGTCTGCCGCAGAATTCATATGTCATCTTAGAAAAATCATATCTCTCTTGTAAGAGCTCGTTTTCCACTAACATTTAGTATACGGATAGGTCTTCAAGTCAGGAATCCAAAAAAATTGAGTTTGTATCAAATGAACTTCCGTAGCTCAAGATATTCAAGTCGGAATAACCGAAGGTCAACACCGGCAGAATGCAAGATTTGACTTTGAAGGCTACAATTTCCATGCTCTTTCTTTTTTGTTTTTCTTTCCATATATTTATATGAAGTTATGGATGTTATCTTTCTAATGCCACTGAAAGCACTTCATTTCAACTTCTAGAGCTCAAGCTATGCACAAAACATCAACCGGAGGTCAAATTTGCTAATTATCTCCAATTTACTTCTTTTTTTAATCTTACATCCAAAAGTGCCTTCAAAACATAAAACAAAGAATATCAAGGCATTTTGTATAGAAAATATATGCAAAATACTAGGTAAATATGGATAAAACTTTCAAATAATATGCTTGCATCACTACCTTGGGTAAAGAAGTTGAAGGCTTCCACATGGCAGGTGGGGCACAAACACCAAATAAAGATGACACAACTTTATAGAAGGGAACCTCCTCTATTGAATGGTGGTGTTTGGAGTCCCTGAGTTGGTCGAAGATGCCACATTCATTTGCCTGAATGTGACATCTTGACTAGCTTTCTTGGTTGAGAAAGATAATAAAACAGAAATAGATGATGTGTCACTCAATCTCTTAATTAAAAACGAGTGACATGTCATCTAGTTAAATCTTAAAATTTAGGGTTTTCTAATTAGGATTTTGATAAATTTCAATTTGCTATATGTTGTTTCAATTTAAGTTCAAATGTCCTTAATTGAGACAAAACTCATTAATTTTATGCAATTAAGCCTCTGCCAAAAATCAATTGAGATCTATCAAGTTTGAAGCCTTTGACAAAGTAGCTTTTGGTCTTTAATTTGTTCAATTTAATCCCTAATTAAGTATTAAACTTTTATTCTCTTAAATTAAGTTCGGTATAGCCCCCAATGTTGCACGCTTTTTATACAAAAGTCCTTGGTGTTGATTTTTTTTTTAATTTGCCCCTCATTAAGACTTTAAACTTTAAATTTATTGCAATTAAATCACTAATTGCACCAGTTTGGCTTTTCAAAGTTTCAATTGTGTCCCTAATCTTTCAATAATTATAAATTGATCAAAATTAGTTTCAATTAAGTCTTTAATTGAATCTATAAAACCCATTAGAGGTTTCATTAAGTCCTTAAACTTCATTAATTCTTTCAATTTTCTTTCTTTCTTCATATTGTTTTGTCAAAATATCTCAAAATAGCTATTTTTCTAGCATTTTGGTTTGTTGCAATTTGAAGGTCTATCTCCTTGTGTTCCGAAAATATTTTTGGATTTTATATTTCTGATTTGTTTTTTAGATTTCTGAATAAAAACATGTATATATTAATATTAAAAATCTTGAGAGGTAAAAAATTGAGTTATGATAATGGTCATGCATGTATTTTTTATGATAGTCGCATATATTCAATTAAAATTGAGATATCACATATATATATATATATATATATATATATATATATATATATATATATATATATATATATATATATAACCTTTACTTAGAGATAACCTTGTGCTTAGGAATTAAAGGTATTGAAAAAGAATTTGTACTCGTTGTTTAAAGTGAAACAAGAACCTGAAGTATGTGAAGACACCACAAGGTCAGTTATACCTTAGTAAGTCAATTGCTGATATTTGTCATAACAAAGAAAAAAGTGTTGCATCACACAAAACACAATTTTATTCAGAACATCATGGTTGCTGAATTTTGCAGCAAAGAAAACAATATATAGTCCTCTTAAATAATCCTAATGGACCCTTATTGGGTTACAAGCCAATAAGCCCAAGCTAATAATTAGCTAACACGAGCTTAATTAAAATATTGATTTTGAACGAAAACAAACTCAAACTAAAACATAAGCCCTAAACTAAATGTAAATATCCAAATAATAAAATAAACAACAAATAAAATGTTAAAATAATTCATATTAATACGAAGAAATACTTCAATCCAAAAATAATCTACCATTAAATACTTCAGCCCTCATTTTCTTGTGTAGCTAGGATAAATAAGAAATTCTTAAGGAAAAGAATTTTGAAACATTAAGAAATACTTACCACACTTGAAAACTATTTTATTGCCCATTAAAGATCCTTGTACAACTAGGAAAGTCCAAAAAATAAGCTGCTGAATATCTTTGTATTATGAATAAGAAAATCCTCTTCAAATAAGAAGTCCACAAGTCAAAAGACAACAATTAAAAAAATTCGTATTGCATTTGCTGACTTGTATCGTAAGACCTTTCTAAACTCCGATTAACCTGAATTTACATAAAACAATATGTCTAGAAACTCATAGTAAAATTTTAACTCGATCAATTGGTCGATTTTAAAGTTATACTTAATAATGTAAAACTGAATAGTAAACACAACTATGCTATAATTTGAATTTTCTTATTCAACCATTTTTAGTTCATATCATTCCTTCTCTCTTCAAGATGATTCATCCTCGAATCTTTCATGAAGAATACCCTCTAAAGGCAACAATCTACCATCAACCTAAAATAAAGTATCACCATCAAAACCCTTATTCTAAACATGGCACCTCATATAAAAGATATTCTCTCGTTGCTCCTCTAAATCTCCCACCCTAACTTGTAAATTCAATGCTCGTTTCACAACAACCCCCCAACTAGATACTTAACGCAATCATCATTAACATTTTTAAGTAGAGGCATCGATCTCCTACTCATCACTAACATCCTCATCAGTCACAACCTCACCATAAGCCTTCATAACAATAACTCGATTGTTTGGACACTACAAAGCAACATGATCAACTCCCAAATAACAAAAACATTTTATATCATTATTATGAGATGTAAGAGTTTTAACTTTACCTCTATTATTAGTGGAGATGTCCTTTTTAACTTTACCTCTATTATTGGTGGAGATGTCCTTCTTCTTTTTTAGAGTCTAGAATCTCTCCCCTAGATTCGGTTGAGATTAAGCAGCCTCCATATTAGCCTTTCAAGGTGACAAAGAACCCAACAGTTGGCTTGGTCATGACCTACCCATACGTTTAAGTTGTCTCTCCACTTTTGTTGTCATATGCACTATGTTTTTCAATTTCATACAATGTTGCAACTCTAAAATATTCATGAACTTGTGATTCAACCCATTCAAGAACCTATCATAATGGCCTCTCTATCTTCCACCACATTAGCTCAAACCATTGTGATCTTATTCTCTTTATGGTACTTATCAACACTTTTTGTTTCTTAGCTTAAACACTATAACTTTTGGTACAATTCCCTATAATAATGACTAAGGATAAATCATCTCCTTATAATAACATTCATCTCCCCCAAGTCTCAACAGGTCTCTCACAATTCCTTCTTTGACTCATCACAAGCTAATCCCACCACACAATAGTCCATGAACTCAATTATGAAAAGCTTAACCTTCTTACCCTCCGAATACTTATGAGAATCAAACATGAGCTCCATCTTCTTCTCTCACTTCAAATACACCCTAAGATTATTTTTCCCTTGAAATGAAGGAATTTTCATCTTAATGCTACCCAAACTCCTATCCGCCTCGTCATATTACCTAAAATTACCCATATAATCTCCTTGGACAAAGTACCCATCTCTCCTAACTTCCTCATACCTATAGCTTCTAGGCTGCCCAAACAAATCTTCATGGCCTAAAGGCACACTATCATAATTCTCATCACTTATCTCAGTAAAATCATCATCAATAATACGACTAACACATCTTTTATATCTCTTAACATTTTTTCCACCCTGATGAGCTTTATTTTGAAAACCATCAATTTTAACATCACATTTCTCTCTTCTTTCCACCATATCCTTTGAATTACCTATTAACTTGTTCATCATTCTATCTATTGCGTTAAGGCTTGAATTTGAAAAGCTAGATTTTTAATTGGAAGTGTCATCTTGGTATTGTTCAACCTCTTTAAATTTGTAAAATTTGAGTGATAAAAATTTGTTTCCTCACTCACTCCCTCATGTCTTAAAACTATGTATAACCTAATATTTTTTATTCAAAAGCTCTCGATTCATCACAATTGAATAACATCACATTGATGTTCATTTCAAGCTGTTCCATATGGTGGATATATAATTTGTTCGAATAAATATCTCTAAAATAGTGACTACCTCAGTTAGTTCATATTATATCCCTTTTTTGACAACAAATCCCTATGAGCAATTTGAATTAATGTTTGTATAAACAAATAGCAGTCATGATTTTTCAATCTATAAAATTGGTATTTCTTCATATTCACTGATCTAGCTATGTTCAAAGCATATCCATCAAGAAATCATAAACTCTTAAGCCATTCATAGACAAGAAGTTGTGAATCTTTGTCTAAAATGAAGATGGCTTTAGGCGTTGCGATCCATAACCTATCACTGAAAAATCCATATTACAATGGTCACAATACAAAACTAAATCCATTCTAGCTTTAATATTATCCTTTGTTTCCCCTTCCATATCCATAACCGTGTTAAAAATATTGTCAATAACATTCTTCTTGATATGCATGACATTTGAATTATAGCAAATAACATTAATCTTTTAATAAGAAAGATTCCAAAATATACTTCGCTTTATCCAATTGTGGATCACATCAAAACCAAAAAAAATTCTATTTGCCAAAATAAAAACTAAATACAATGCCTCATACTATGAAACATCCATTTTTATTTTACCTTTCAAGAAGTCCTTTATGTTGTTTTTATATCGATGACAACTTGGAAATAATCTCTAGTGGAAATTAAATAAAAAAGCTTTGCCACTATTCATTAAGGTTAATGCCTTATTATTTTTCATATAGTATGAATCAAATAATTTTTCATATGTGCTCCAACCCGAAACAATCTCATACTCAAGAAAATCATTTATAATCTACTTCAATGCTATCTTCATCTGAAAATTATGTTTTCTTGAGACATCATATGTCACAACCTCAACTCATCATACTTGATTCAATTCATTAATCAATGGTTGAAGATATATATATCTATATTTCTACATTGACTATAAGGACCAGATATGACCACAAACAAGAATATGAATTCTAGCTTCACACACATCTTTAGGGGCAAGTTGGAAACTATTAATATGACCAACCAATAGGAATAGGGTGCACCAAATGGTCCAAATAAATTAAATCTATTATACACAAGCTAAGACATATATTCTGTAGTTCCATTAAAAACTAAGTATACACTCTATTAAATTACTTCCAAGCTTCATAATCAAAATGGTGCATCATGACTCCATCCACCGAATCATATGAATGATGCTATGTCATGTGCTCGACAGTCTTTGGATATATAAATAACATTTACAGCCTATAAGTGATTGGGAAGTAACCAACTTTTTTTGTATGCGACAAGTGTCCTTTCTATACCATTGTTAGGGTTATACCAAGCATGCAACAAGTTTTGCACTCGGTAAAATTTATATATTTATTGTAGGATAATATGCAAAAGTTTGGACACATTATTTTTTGGTATCATAGGCCAAAAAGTTTCATCATGAATTTTGCAGCATAAAAGTTGTTTTTCAACCTATTCTCTTCAGGTAACATGCTTTTAGCCTATTTAATGACGTTATCATAACCTGCCCCACACAAACTATAATCTGACTCGATGGTAAACAGTCATGTTATGGTTGATAATTTACTGTGAGTTGTGCACTTATCCAATAATGGTTCATCAAAATCTTTTAAAAGTTTTAAAAACCTAACTGCATCTATATTTAGTTCTTCATCTAAAAGGGATGTTATATGAACCTTCATTTGAATAACTATGATTCATTCTCATTGTATTTATCATCATAGATACTCTTAAATGGATTACTATTATCATTTGTAAACCCATGTTAGTAGAACTGGAAGTTGAGCCAACCATCTTTTCTAACATGATTTCACGAGGAACATAGAATTTTTCATATGCATACCAATATAAATGTTACTTGACAAATTATTTTTTAAGTAGATGCATTATCACAATATCTTTATATTAGAGGTTTTTATTGTTACACTTTATATATAAACATATAATTCTACTTGTACTAATATTCTTTAGTTTATAAAATATAAAATTAATAAAACTTTCAATTCTTAAAAATAATCTTTTCTATACAACTATTCTGGAAGACCATAACCATCATAAAAATAAAATAAACCTTGCCATACTTCTTATTAAAAACCAGTGCCATAAGGTTTGGGTGTCATCGAAAATAAAATAAAATTAAGTTCATTTCTTTCTTTTCAATTATCAGTTGTAATAAGCCTATGTTAATCTGGTAACATGAAAGGTTATGAAGATCCGACTATGAACCAAAATTAAAGAGAGAAGTTTGTTAAATGGAGAAAGGTTATGGAGCCATGCTTCTAGTTTGAGATGAAAAGTCACTTCCTTGTTTCACCTAAAGGGAAACAAATGAGTCAGATTAAATAAATAAAAAAGGAAGCAAATAGCATTTTCAAGGGCTATAAATCAAATTATAAGGAAAACCTGATACTACCCAGAGAATCTTGTAAGTTGGCTTTAAGTTCACTTCATCAAACTTAATACAAGCATTTTCGGAGGCAACATGAAGTGATGAACTCTAAGCCAAGATTATTCAAAGGCAACTATGCATAGAGTTGTCTCCCTCTCAGGTTCCACTTCACAACTTTAATAACGAATCAAATGCAATCACACACCCAAGAGCTAAAATGAAAGCAAGCAAGCAAGCAAAAACTAATTCCAATTACATCAAAGAAGTGTCAGTGGCAGAAGAGAAGAGCATCTTACTCTAGGATAGGATAATGTTTCAATATATGATCCACTGCTTTTCAAGAAGGCTTCAAAGATTTTCCACCTTATCGTCTAAGAGATCAACCTGGAATTGAAATAAATAAAATTCCAAAATATTGCCAGTGCATTCACATGTATCCTACAAGTTTTATAGTTTTAGAAGATAGCACGAAAACTGTATCCAAACATCAATCAGCCAATAACTAACCATGGAAACTGTAAGAAACCATAGTCAAAACCCTAGAAAATAAAAATATCAGAAAATCAAAAGTTGAATATGTAATTGAGGAACACCTCCAAGTTGAATCGAAGCCACAGAGAAAATTATGGAGTTTTCAATTAATTGAGAAGCTAGGGTTTTGGCTTTAAGAATTGAAGGCTTCTTACTATTCTCTCTTCCTGTTCTTGTTTCGTTTTTGTGGGGATAATTGAAAGAGTCGTTGGAGCAACGGCTACATGTACTGGAAGATGAAGAAAAGTCGGCTGGTTTTTGCTGTCAGCCGGGTTTTGGCTTTTTTCAATACATGTAGGAATGGCTTCTTTGTAGGAGAAATGGCATTTTGCCATTTTCCCCGTTGGAGTGAGTTGAATAGAGATAAAAAGCCAAAAAAACTGCATTTCTTCAGTTTGGCTTTTCATTTAGCGTTATCGTTGAAGATGCCATTATAAAATACAGTGGATTGCAATAATAGATGAACAAGAACTCATTTTTTTGTCTCCTTTTTTCTGCATGGACGTGGCTTCTCCCCTTCTCTTTTTTGAATTTCTTAACCTGAAATCATGTTTTTCAATTCAACCCTTGTCATTGTATGCTTCTCTTCTTCGTTACTTGTTGTACTAGAGGCTGAGTTTTTAGTGATCCAACTATATTGTCATAGAATTTGCTTTGTATATTTGTTGTTTTTTTACCTCCCTTTCACACTACCAATTGATTATTGGGAATTTTTTGCTGTAATCTGCCTTGATTGTGTAAGTTATTTTTAATTTTTCTCTTTGATTTTTTTATAGTTTTCTATATTTCTTCCAGATTGTGGAGCTCCACAGGAATTCAGCTTCAATATTAGTGGTACTAATTAGAGTTGGTTTTCGTTTAGTTGCTAATGCATTGCCATAAGTTGAGAATAATTAGGCGACTTAACTTTGGTTTAGCCAATTCTTTTTTATTTATACGTGTGGGGCAATATACAATAGTTACGGTAAAGAATGTAATACTAGAATAGTACCTATAATATTTCTTATATAGTATACATTCTATAATATGCCCTCTCAAACTGAGGATGGAGGATCGACTTGAAGCTTTAAACGAAAAGCAGTAAACGAAGCAGTAGAAAGTGGCTTAGTAAAGACATTTGTAAGTTGATCATGAGAGAAGATAAAACAAATCTGAATCTCCTTCTTTGCAACTCTATCGCAAACAAAATGATAATCAACCTCAATATGTTTTGTGCGAGCATGAAAAAACAGGATTCACAGATAAATAAGTGGCACCAAGGTTATCACACCAAATGATAGGAGCAGAAATAGACAGAATCTGAAAATATGTTAATAAATACTGAAGCCAGATAACCTCAGCAGTACCATTTACTAAGGCTTTGTACTCAGCTTTAGTAGAGAAGCGAGCAACTGTACGTTGCTTACCTGATTTCCACAAAATCGATGTCTGACCAAAGAGCACAAGATAACCACTTGTAGATACTACTTGCCAATCTGTATTTGTAAAGCCATGTAATGCAAAGGAATGACTAAAGGAAGGACTATGAGTAATATGCAAGTTATGTGTTGAAAAACCCTTAAGAGAACACAAAATGCGTTTAATAGCAGCCCAATGAGAATATGTAGAAGCATGCATAAACTGATAGACTCTAATAAAAACAAAGCAAATATCTAGTCTCATAAAAGCGAGATATTGAAAAGTACCCACAATTTGACGAAAGCATGTAGCATTATAAAACAAAGGATCTGGCAGTATGATGGCTTTGGATGCAGAGATAGGAGTGTCAACAGGTTTGCAAGATATCATACCAGCTCGAGTGAGGATGTCAAGTGTATATTTATGTTGTCATAGCATAAGACCCATACTAGTAAACTGAACCTCAATACCTAAAAAATAATGAACAATACCCAAGTCGCGAAGCTTAAATTATGAGCTCAGCAATTGTATAAAGCGTTGAAGCAGAAAAGAGTTGTTACCCATAAGCAAATATATCATCAACATATACCAGAAGATAACAATTATCAATACCAACATAGAAGATAAATAATGAGGTATCCACCCTGGAGGTGCGAAAACCAATGGATAGCAGAAAGTCATTTAGACAAGTGTACTAAGCCCGCGGAACCTGTTTTAAACCATATAGAGACTTATACAATCTACACACATGAGAGGGGAGAGCAAAATCAACAAAACCTAGAGGTTGTTTCATGTAGACCTCTTCGGCAAGGACGCCATTGAGAAAAGCATTATGGATATCAAGCTGATGAATTTTCCAATCACGCGAAACCACAATGAAGAAGACTAATTTGACAGTCGCTTGTTTGATAATAGGATTAAGAGTTTCAGAGTAATCAATACCTTTTTGCTGAGTGAAACCTCTAGCAACTAGGCGCGCTTTATACCTCTCAATGTTGTCATCAACTATACCTTTAATCATGTACACCCACCAACTACCAACAACTTTCATTGAAAGGTGAAAAGACAATAAAGTCCAAGTTTTGTTAGCGCGTAAGGCTTGAATTTCCTAGCGCATTTCACTATGCCACATCTCATACCTGTTAGCATCATAAAAAAAAAAATGGTTCATAAGTAGGAGGAGATACTACCTGACTAATGGAAGCAACAGTGGTGGTGGTAGTTGTTGTGGACAGTGTTGTTTTTTGCTACCGAGGATAGAGGACCATATGATGTTGACGACTAGCTGGTCGTGAAGGAGAAGAGCTTGTACCTAGAAGTTGCTGGAGAGGATACGAGGAGAGATCTACACAGAGTTGCAAGCCGGCTGGAGAGTCTGCGGAGGGACTGGTCGACACAATAAACACCAGTGAACCTGTTGTAGAAGTGGTCTATTCTGCAACAGTAAACCTGAAAACATGAACATTTATCGATAGAAAACCTATTCCTGCATAATGATCATTGGAAAAACAAGTAGATTGTGACAGTATGGCAGGGTTGGGCAGTGATGAAGTGGTTGCAGAATCTGTGGGCTAGGGGGGTCTGTTAGGGTGCGACAAATGGCAGAACAGGGGTGTTAGTTTGGCAAGGTTGTGAAGTAGTAGGCTAAAAGATTTAGGGAGGATTCAAGGGTGGGAGGTGTGTAGGTTGTTTGGAGGGTATTTGGTGTATATGTTATCTGTTCAGAATTCATAAAAGGATAGACATCTTCATGAAAACAAATATGACTAGATACATAAATACATTGAAATGTTAAATCAAGACAACGATAACAAAGATGAGATGAGCTATACCCTAAGAACACATATGGAGAGGAACGAAAATCTAATTTATGAGTATGATATAGACGCAAAAAGAGGAAACAAAAACACCCAAAAGCACGTAGAAAATTATAATAAAGAGTACGACGAAACAGACACCCAGATGGAAATTTATTTTGGAGAACAAGAGTAAGCATGTGATTAATAAGATATACTGATGATTCAAAAGCATAATTCCAAAATCATAATGGTGCACTACTACATTGGCCTAAAAAAGTGTGGCCAATTTCAACAATATACCGATGACGACGCTTAACGATGCCATTTTGTTCATAAATATGAGGACAGATTAACCGGTGATGAATACTAATTGTCTGAAAGAATTGATTTAACTTACGATATTCACCACCTCAATCAGTTTGAACATATTTAATCTTAAGTGAAAATTGACGTTGAACAAGTGTTTGAAAACGATGAAAGATGGAAAATACATCAGATTTGGCAACATGCGAATAATATCATATATGTTTGGCATGCGCATCAATAAATATAACAAAGTAAGGGAAGCCATCATAAGAAAACATAGGGGTAGGACCCCAAACATCATGTCGATGACGACTCTTAACGGTGTCATTTTGTTCATAAGTAGAGGAGATTAACCGGTGATGAATACCAATGGTCTGAAAGAATTTATTTAACTTACGATATTCACCACCTCAATCAGTTTGAACATATTTAATCTTAAGTGAAAATTGACGTTGAACAAATGTTTGAAAACGATGAAAGATGGAAAATACATCAGATTTGGCAACAAGCGAATAATATCATATATGTTTGGCATGCGCATAAAAAAATATAACAAAGTAACGGAAGCCATCATAAGAAAACATGAGGGCAAGACCCCAAACATCATTAAATATTAAATCAAGTGGGGCAATAGTTTTGAGACCCGTAGGTCGCAACGACAGACGCGACGACTTGCCTAATGGACAAGCTTGACACTAAGCAAGAGAACGTCTAGAAGTACATTCTATTTTATTGTTGGAAACTAACAAATTGAAAATGCAAGGGGTTGGATGACTCAAACAACAATGCCACAGATCGGAAATTGTGGAGATGCAAGGAGACTAAAACGCTTGAGGAATGGACGTGGAAGAAGACTCGGAGAGGACATAAAGACCATCATTACTCTAACCAGAAAGGAGAACTTCCTTGGTGATGACATCCTTGACATAAAACACAGAAGTGTGAAATTTAAAATAAACATGATTATCACGACAGAATTTTTGAACAGATAACAACGGTTTGGTAATATAGGGCACATGAATAACATTAAATAATGTAAAAATGTGTTTTGAGGAATGTAATGTGGTATGTCCAACATGTGATATGTCAAGTCCCTTACCATTACCAAAATGCAAATGATTATTACCAAGATAGGTTACAGAATCGGTCAGAGTTACAAGATCAAGTGTGACATGTTGATTTGCGCTGGTGTCAGGGAACCAAGTCGTAGCAGAAACATTCCCAATAGCATAATGAGCAGAGGGTTGCTGGGTACTACCACAAAACTAGGGACAATGAAGAGTTGTATGACCGAAATTTGAGCACAGTTGGCAGCGGATATTCTGCTATCCAGACCATTATCCAGCCCTCGTGTTGCACCTATTCTTCTACCAATTATTTATGACACGACCAAAAGATTGATGTCTCTTCCAAGTGCAGGAGTATCGAAGTAATAAATAACCCAGCAAGACCGGGGTCGAACCACAGGGATGTGAACTATATAAATTATAAATTATAAATGATGATGATGATGATGATTATTATTTAAAGAGGACTTTGAGATGAAAAGACTAATGTGAAGACTAAACAATGATAAAAACAGTTGTCAAGGTTAGAGGATCCACTAATAGTATTAGAAATAAGTAAAGTAATAAATAACCCAGCAAGACCGGGGTCGAACCACAGGGATGTGAACTATATAAATTATAAATTATAAATGATGATGATGATGATGATGATGATGATGATGATTATTTAAAGAGGACTTTGAGATGAAAAGACTAATGTGAAGACTAAACAATGATAAAAACAGTTGTCAAGGTTAGAGGATCCACTAATAGTATTAGAAATAAGTAAAGTATAAACTCTTTTATTACTCAACTAGAAACCACACACAAAGAAGGTTTCAATCGGATGATTTATCGTTAATGGCTCATTATAAAGTATTAACATGATCATATTAATTATCTTATTTAAGCAACACCATACTTATAAATTTCATCAGGCATTCATGTTGCTAACTTATGTTAACAACAAATCAAGTTCCTAGCATAATAACGATGTCGGCCGAAAACTATAAAGGATCAAGCATTTGATGTACCAAATGTTATACAACACAAATCTAGATTAACTATTTAACAAGTAAGGTATTACGAATTGGTAAGATAAAAAGATAAGACATGTTAATAGCAAACTTTCTTGGATATAAACATTGAAGTCCATGTTGAGTTTATATTATACATATTCTAATACCATTAGTGAAACCTTTTCACCTTGGCATAATTAACTTAGCTAAACATAATGAAGAAGAAAAACATAAATAAACAATATAAGAACATAAACATGATATAAGTTAACTAAGTATAGGAAAGGAAATGAAAAGGTATAAACAAGAGATTAGTATAGCATGAAAGAAAACTTGAACATTATAAAAATATAAAGAGAGAAAGTAAGAACATGATCTTGATCTGAAAACTAAAATGACTAAATACATGGAAAATGCCTCCTTTTATAGGCTAAAATTCAGAACTATTGATTGGTTGACAAACTATTTGGTTGGTGGCCAACCATTGACTTGGTGGCTGGTTTTTGATATTGTTGGCTAGCCAAAACATTATTGCTAACATCAAAATTCAAGCAATTTCAACTCATGAAAGTTGTGGGAAATTGTATCAGCTTTCCAACAAAAAAAAAAACAAGAGATCATTTGGACTTCTAAAACTCAAGATATGAGCTGAACACCGAATAGTGTCTGAGTTGCAGGACAGATTCTGACTTCTCTGTTGTTGCTAAGATTTGAACTTGAAAACGGCAGAATTGAGTCTTGGACTCCCATGAAAGTTTTAGGTCCATGTCTTAGCTTTCCATCCATATAAAGTAGACCTAAATCCAAGGTCTACAACTCCAGTTATGATCCAATAACCGAATGGTGTTCCAGTTTGGAATTGAACCAGCATCTCTTCTCTTAGCTTAGTCCTCTTTTTTTCTCTTCACTTTCAATAGTTAATCACATCAATCAATCCTTTGAATTATGAGATATACCTGCATTCAAAATAAGCATTTACCATAAATTAAAGATATATTATATTATCAGACTTATTATTATAAAACATGCTTTAATTAGAGAATTTAATGATACTTTAATGTAATATGATGATATAGAGCCTTAATGGGAATGCATTTTTAAGTACTAATCAGTTTGGACTCCAGTCGGCAACAGATTGGAACATGTTCTAGTGATTGTAGTGGTTATTGTTGGGACACCAATTGCCACGAGAACACCCCTTGTTATGACTGAAATGTGAGCTGTGATGAGACATAGCAAGAAGAGCAAAGGGCTGTGGTGTTAACAACAATGGTGGCTATTATAACGACCCGGCTTTTTCAAGGCCAAAATCGATGGAATTTTATTTTTTTTAGGTCTGGTTCTGGATGTTTTTCACCATATTATTCTAAATATTTATAATTGTATTCTATTCAATAATAATTCACAATCCACGCAAGATCATGTAAATCAACATTCTTATAAAACGGATTCGCAATACGTATGCCCATAATATTATATCTCCACACACATGCCCAAATTTATAATAGCCCAATCAACATCTCATAATCAGTTTAATATTCATCGCAATGCAATAATATATTCACCTCAAACAGGTCATTTCATAACATTAACATTTTCGTCATTGTTTCAACATTCATCAAGAACTCGATCGACCTTTCGTAGTCATTTCAATAATCATCAAGAATTCAATCAAACACTTCATCATCCTTACATCATTCAACAAGGATTTAATAATATATCATCATAAGTAAATGATTTCAAAACATGAACACCATATGAGAAAAAGGTGGAAACCACCTTCCTACTCCACCAGTGAGTTGTCCTTGTCGTAACGATGATCCGATCCTGGCCGCACCACCTAAGACATCAATGACCACAATTCAGTACATTTACATCCTTAAATCACATTCATTACCATACTTATTTCAAGAGTCCATATGTTCACATTCAAGTGTTCTGCATTTTACACCATCATACAATGAAATTGTTACAAGCATTTAAGTCATTCCTGCCCGGGGGTCTATTGTAGAAAATCAACAGCGAAACTAATTCGTTGCTGGCCATACAATTTGGCAGGGAACTGTTTCACTACATGCCACATAATTCACTATCGAAAACTGGTTCCCTGTAGGCCATACAATTCGGCAGTGAAAACTGTTTCACTGCAGGCCCCACACAATTCAACAGTGAACCACAAATTTGTTGTAGACATCACACTTTTGACAACCAATGCTAACTCAGTGCAGCGAACACACTTTTGGCAGCGAATGCTAATTCGCTGCAGACAACTCAATTTCGGCAGCAAATCACAAATTCGCTGCAAAACATACACTTTCAACAATGAACGTTGATTCGCTACAGACAACTTAATTTCAGCAGTGAATCACAGATTAACTGCAGGCAACACCTTTTAGATAGCAAATGGCAACACACTTTCGACAGCGAATGCTGATTCGCTGCAGACAACACACTTTCAGCAGCGAATGTGAATTTACTATAGCCAACACACTTTCGATAATGAATCACAAATTCACTACAGAACACACACTTTCAGCAGCGAACGCTGATTCACTACAGCCGACACACTTTCAGCAGCAAATGTTAATTCGTTGCAAACAACTCAATTTCGGTAGCGAATCACAGATTCGCTGTATACAATACAATCTCAACAGCGAATCATAGATTCGGTGTAGAGTCACATGAGTTTAGCATGAACACACACATGCACTTTCAATTCCAGCACATAATCTTTTACTAAAATCCAGCAGACACGTGATTTTAACATCAACACACATGCATTTTCAATTCCAGCACATAATCAGTCACTAGATTCCAACATAGTTTAATGATTTTAACATCAACACATACATGCATTTTCAATTCCAGCACATAATCAGTCACTAGATTCTAGATTCCAACAAAGTTTAATGATTTTAATATCAACACACACATGCATTTTCAATTCCAGCACATAATCAGTCACTAGATTCCAGTAGAGTTTTATGATTTTAACATCAACATACACATGCATTTTCAATTCCAACACATAATCAGTCACTAGATTCTAGCAGAGTTTCATCAACACACATGCATTTTCCATTCCAGCACATAATCAGTCACTAGATTCCAGCAGAGTTTCATGATTTTAACATCAACACACACATGCATTTTATTACACAAATCATTCTAGCCAACTCTTCTGCTAGGGCCGGTCCTCTTTCATGTTTTGTTCATTCTATTCATTCCTTTTTCTTTATTTGTTAAGTGTTAAGTGTTCTGAAGTCTCAAGAACAAGAGGAAGGAAGTTACATGACCCATATACCTGTCAAATCTAAGTATGTTTAGGGAAAGTTTGACAGTAATCTTTCTCTTCTCTTTCTGGTTCTTCTTCTTCTTTTTCCTCTCTCGGTTTCTAACCCCTTTCTCATTCCCTCTAAGTAGTTATTCAATCTTCTCTCAATATCTTAACTCTCCCTCACACATATTCAAAGATGCACTCTCTGTTGGTTTGGTTTAAATTTCTGTTAAAAGGAGGAAAAGAAGGGAAACATGCAGCTGTTGCAAACAACTTTAGAAAGAGTAAGAGGACAAAAGCATGCAACTCGTTTTAGGAAGAGTGACCCTTTCTCTCTCCTTGTATTTATAGCCTCAATAAGTGTGCTGGGGTGTTTGGGCGTTGGACCGAAGTTGTCCTTATCCCCATTTTTTGTTATCTTGGGCTGGTTTCTATTCTCATTCTCCCCTAGGATAGGCCAGTCCAACAAAAAATTTTATTAGGTTTTACAATGTCGCTGCCGATTCAGAAATCGACACTCAATAATTGCGTCGCTGTCGATTCAGAAATCGGTAGCAAAACTATGCCGCTCCTGATTCAAAAATCGGCAGCCAAAATTTTTTGCAATGCCGATTCAGAAATCAACAGCCAAAAACTTTGTTGTTGTCAATACAGAAATCAGCAAAAAAAATTTTGTTGCTGTTGATTCAGAATTCAGTAGCCAAACTATGCCGTTGTCGATTCAGAAATCGACAGCCAAAAACTTTGTCGTTGGCGATTCAAAAATCGACAGCAAAACTACGACGCTACCTATTCAGAAATTAGCAACCAAAAACTGTGTCGCTGTCGATTTAGAATGGCAACAATGGTGGAGTCATTTCGGCTTTACTTTTTTTTTTTTGGAGTTTATAGCTACGGCTGTAGAGAAGGATTTGCATCCACGAAATGAAAGGAGCTCTTGTGCAGAAATTCATGGGTAAAAAGGTGGTTGTAAAGGTCAACATACAACAACGGTTCTGCCTTGGTTTTAAGACTCGTTACCAAGTCTTTGAACTCACCACGAAGGCCATGAAACACATATATATTAAAGTCTTCAAGAGAAATGGGCCGGCCAGCAGCAACCAATTTGTCAAATAACAATTTGGTTTGTTGCATATATATACTAACCAATGAGTCACCTTATCAAAGATCTTAAAAGGAACCATGAAGTTGCATGATGCGAGAATTAGACGAAGATGCAAGAGCTTTCTCATGAGTGCATAAAACGCATTGCGAGGTATGACAATCTACCACGAGATGCAATACATCCACAAAGAGAGAGAAGAGGAATGCACTCAAAATAAGTTGATCTTGTTGCTTCCAACAAAGAAAAAAAAGGTTGATTATAAAGGACGAACTAGCAGAACCGTCAGAAATATGAGATGGAGGACACGATACTGAGCCGTCAATAAAGTGAAAAACTCCTTGACCAAAAAGATAGGGTTACATTTGCATTCGCCAATAGAGATAATTTATATTCGTAAGTTTCAACAAAACAACTTGGTGGGTGTTGGATAGAGCAACGATAGCAGAAGGTGGTGTTCTTATAATGTGCAGAGGAACGACAGAAACATGCGAGGAGAAGTCACTAACGTGTTCTGCAAGCGAAGGCTGCTGCTGTTAAGGAAGAACACCACCGGCAGGAGCTTGTAGATGGCTGACCAACTGAGCTGCACCACCAGTGGTGAGGGAGAAGTTGGCAGCAATAGTAGTAGAGTTCATTTAGAAAAGGAAGAGAGAAGGTCAGTTGCAAGGGGAAGAGGGAGAGAAAAGTTTTAATGGCAGAAAGCTCTGATACCAAGTTGAGAATAATTAGGAGGCTTAACCTTTGGTTTAGCCAATCCTTTTCTATTTATATGTGTAGGGCAATATAAAATAGTTACAGTAGAGAATACAACACTAGAGTAGTGCCTATAATATTTCCTATATAGTATATTCTATAATACCATACAACTAGACTTGTGTATTCAACTTTTTTCACTTCCTTTTTACATTCTTAAATTGATTAGTTTTAGTTTTTTTTTCTTAGGTTATCTCCTTCATAATGTATATATTTTTCTTTTCATTTTTGGGTGTTCCATTATTGTTTGATGAGATATGGAGTTGTTGTAGGGCTTCAGTTTTACTAATATCTGCTCAGGTCTTCCTTTTCTTTTCTTTTTTATTGGCTCATCTTTGTAGGTATTCCCATTATTGTGGAATATGTTGTAGAATAGGAAATATTGTGTTCTTTGATGTATCGATTTATCATGTGTAATATGCTACATTATAATACATGTGTATTGCCCTAATCATATAAATAGTAGAGATGGCTACCTGATTATGTTAGCCTCTTAATTATCACAAACTCTGTTTCAACTTGGTATCAGAGCTGATTTATCTAAACAGATTTACGACTTCCCTTCCTTCACCTTCTTCTCCAAACAGCAGCAGGATTTCTGTTTTCCTCCTTCATGATTAATTCTACTAGATTAATTCTCTGCTGAAGCAAACATTATCTCCTTCTGCTGCAGACATGTTGAAGTCTGTTTTTCCCTTCCCTACTGCTTCTTCTTTGCAACGATTAAGTGCTCTACACGATTAACATCTTCCCCTATACTGGATTAAGTTTTTTACTAGATAAACGATTAAATGTTCTACAATTCAGTGTTCTACTCAACTTCTGTCTTCTGTCTTCTTAACAAATATGGATCCTTTAGTTTTTGCTGCAACTAGCATCAATGTCAATTCTTCTTCTCCCAACACCAATGTCAGCGCATCCTCTCCCAACATCAACGCAACTATGTTCCCCTCTACTGTGATAACAGCTATTATTCCCCTCTCCAACACACAGCAGGTCATCAACCTAAAACTCACCAACAACAATTATTTATTTTGACGTATGCAGATGAAGCCATAACTGAGTGGCCAAGGGGTTTTCTTATTTGTCCATGGCTCGTATACATGCCCATCTTCGCATAACCTGTCTAGTGACCCTTTTGTCGCCTTTGCCAGCTTTAGTTCTGGTCCTTCCCAAGTGTGTCTAACATAGAAACAACAAGACCAACTCATCCTCAGTGCTCTACTCTCATCGCTCTCCATCGATGTTCTTTATCTTGTAGTGGATTGCCCAATTTCAGCCAGTGTTTGGAGCACCTTAGAACGTGTTCTTGTCTCTTCATCCAAATATAAGATTATACAATTGCATGGCTCTCTTCAAAACCTTCATCAAGGTGATGATATTGTCATTCTCTACTTGCAAAAAGCTAAGGGATTTTTTGATGAATTAGCCTCATTCGGCAGACCTATCTCCCTCACTAATTTCAACCTTTATGTTTTTCAGGGCCTTTATGGTGAGCTTCATGATTTGGTTACAAGTCTGACGACCAAAGTCGAGCCCCTTGCTTACTCTAAACTTCATAGTCACTTGTCTACACACGAGTTTTTACACAAGAGCTCTCTTTAATATATTCTGATTATTGCACCGCTGCTGCCCACATCTTCGCAACCTCCCTCTACCTATGTTGCACAATGTACTTTTGCTAGATTTAATAGCAGTGGCTCCTCTCCTCATTGGGGGAGAGGAAGGAGAGGAGAATGAAGGGGACATTCTCACATCAACTACAACCAATATAATAGGCAGTCTTATCATGGCAACAATAGGGGTTCCTTTGGCGAAAAAACTGTAACTATGGTAGCAATTGGAAGCAGCAGAAGTCAGCAAGGCAGAACCAGTGGCCACGACATGTTAGATGCCAACTTTGTAGCACGATTGGGCACTCTGCACAATAATGTTCACAGCTTGTGCATCATGGAAATCAAGCCTCGGCCAACCTTTCCTTTAGTGATGCTTCAACAATGAATTTTGTCACTTGGTTTCCAGACACAAGTGTGAATCAACATGTTACTCTAGACATTATCGATATGACACATGGAGAACCTTATCTCGGTAATGATCAATTGTATGTTGGTGATAGTAAGGGACTTATTATATCTAATACAGCTCATAATATTTTGCATACTCCAAAACGAGCCTTTACTTTGTCTAATATCTTACATGTTTCACAAATTAAGAAAAGACTCGTATCTGTTCAATAATTTTGTTATGAAAATTGTGTTTTTTTTTTAGTTTCACTCCTCTTTTTTCTATGTCAAAGATCTCATAACTAAGAAAGTTCTTCTTTTCGGTCAGAGTAAAGATGACCTCTATATCCTTTCGGAGTCCTCTACCATGTTTATGCCCCAAGCCTTTCTTTGCTCCCTCGTCACAGTCTTCAGCCCAACAGGTAATGTCTCGCCCTACTCTTCAGCCTGTTAATTTTAAGGAGGTTGATCATTTTATGTGCCGGCATACTGGCATGAAATCTGAAATTACAGCTTTATATGCCAATAGTACTTGGTCTTTGGTACCATTTGATCCATTGCGATGATTTTGACTCCTCATCTTGCAATAAAAGGTAAATGGGGTCTTAGAAATTATTATTTTTAATTTGAGTGATTTTTCAATTTCTTTACCAATTAAAGGTTTATTGAGATTTATGAGGTATGTTTTAGGTGGAAAAAAAAAAGGTTGAAAAACTTTTTTGTTTACACCAAATGAGGTGGAGCTTAACTTTCTAGTCATATAAAGTGGCAACAACACATATCTGCCACTACAAGCAACATGTCATTTACTTTGTATTATTTTTTTAAAATGTCATTTGCTCATTTAAAATAAATAAATAAAGAAAGAAAGCAATCAAGGCATGGAGACCCACACACGTTTAGCCTCATATCTTATGGGCTAGGCACGTTGACCTACATAGACTCAAGCGTCTGGTCTTTTTTTATAAAGGCTTTTATAGCTTCTTCTTTTTTTTTTTTTTGTTGTTTCCTTTAATTTTAATTAAATTTCTTTGAAATTAATTTATTATAAATATAGTAGAGATGTTGTTTTATTAAATATCGTTCAATTTTTACTTAGTTTTCGAATAAGAATATATCATTTTTTTTAGTATTAGGGAGCATTCTTTTTGTATATCTTTGTTAGTTTTTTATTCTTTTTTTATATTTTATTCATCGACTATCATGCACATGTCTTTTTTTATGATATTATAATTAAATAATAAAAAACAATTGGCTCCAAATTGTTTACCGCGACAGCACACAAATATGGTGTTGTTCTTAAGTTTGTAACACATTCGGGCCAAGATCATCACAACATTACATTTTATTTATTAAAATTTATGTTTATGGTTATGATGAGTTTTTGTTATTTTAAAAAAAAATTGAGTAAAACAAATGTCAAAACAAGTGCATTAACAATATAAGAGGTTTTAATTAAAAATTTTATTTTTATTTCAAATCATCTTTATATATATATATATATATATATATATATATATATATATATATATATATATATATTATGATTGCTTTTGGTTTTCATTAAATAAAGCACATGGCAATAAAAAACATTTTTTTTGTTAAGAAAAATAGATTGATAAGGAAAAGATGAATTATACTAATAAATTATTTTGCTTTGATGTAATTAATTTTTTTTCTTAAAAACAGTTTTGACATATAATTAAATAAAAAAATTAAATAGCTCCCGGCCAGTGGCACAAGAATATTATGCATTAATTCATATCTTAGCTTGTTGATTTAAGTAGTATTATGAGTCTTTTTAATATTTATTTGTGTATGTAATTATTAATTTGCAAGATTAAAAATATGAATCAATATTTCAATTAACAATTAAAGTTTTTTTAAAAAATAAAAAACGCATTGACATTAACTTTTGATCCGAATCACTAAGATAACAAGGTATGCAGCGAAGTTCTATTTTCCAACCTTAAAAGTATCGTAATCAATGATGTAATGAGGATATTTTTTATTCCATAATTTTTTCTTCTGCGTTAATCACGCTTAAACAATCACCGTCACCTTCAACGCTGTTGTTTGGTTCTTGTGATCGCCGTAATGCACCCATCGTCTTCGTCCTCATAATCATAGTCGTGATCTTCTGCTATACATCCTTGAAGCATTTAATTTTGACCAGGATGACGAATTTAATTCCAAGTTCGTGTCATCATAATTACAGTTAATAGTAGTCTTGAGGGTACTTAAGAAAAGAATCCTTATCTGCAATGATGAAATTCATGGCTGCATGCCAAGCACAGTGTGATCAAGGCTGACGTTTGGGGACTTACCGGCCGGAAAGTATTTTCTTAACAGTTAAGGTAGGTTCTTCTGGTGCGTTTTTCCAGATAGGGCAGGAAGGTAGATGGTGATGGACATGCTGCTTGCTGCTCTGTTTTCAAACTTTCATTGATTTATTCTTCTTAATTTGATTGGCATTAGGATGTAATGACGAAAGCACTGAGACATTATCTACTAAGAAATTGATAACAACCTTTATTTATTAAACACAACACATTTCGAAATTCCATTAAGGTCATATATTTTGGACATTTAATTTAACTTCGCTTAGAAAAGGATATTAGATTATTAGATTAGAATCTTTTAAATTTGAATTTGAATTTATTTAAATTCCTCTTCAATTTAAGTAGAATTCTAGGTTATGGAAAAAAATCATGAGAAAAACTTATAGGGACTTTCTATTAAGTCATGGGAAAATTAAATAATCTAGAATATGTTTTTTTTTAAGGCCCGAACAACATCCAATGTGCTCAGAAACTAGTTTTTATTTTTTTCAATTAAATCTTTATAGTCAATTTCTATTCATTTAATAAAATTGTTATTACTATCAATTTGAATTATCAAGTTTGTTACAATTAGTATTAGAGCATTAAATCTATGACAGAAAAAACAAAGATATCATAATTTTGAAAGAACTAATGTAACAACTTCAAAAAATGTCTGCTGAGGGAACCTACCTTAACCTTGAAGGTAAGGTTTTTTTTATGGGGGTGGAATTGTAATAGTCTTAGCCTTGATTTACTTCTATTTAAATTTAAGGTTATCATATTAAAATATTTTACATTTGAATTTGTTTGAATTTCTCTTCTATTTAAGTAAAATTCTAGGTCATGCAAAAAAACCATGTAAAACATTTATGGAGATTTTCTATTAAATCATGAGAGGATTGGATAACCTCGAATACGCTTAGAAACTATTTTTTATCTTTTCTTTATTAGATCTTTCTAGTCAATTTTTTTCAATTGAATAAAATCATTATTGTTTTCAACCTAAATTATAGGTTTGTTAGAAATGAAAACACATTTTGACTCCAACCTATTAGTTGTTGAGATGACCAAGTTGGTCTAAAATGCTAGATTAAGTGTGTGTGGGGGATAGAAATGTGGTGAGATGTAGTTGGCTTTTTTTTATGGTATAATCCTTTTAAAACACAAATCATACCCCACTAAAAAAAATACATGTTTTTATTTTTGAATCCAATAAGAAAAAACTAACTACACCTCATCATACTTCTATACCAAACATACCCTAAAATTTTAGTCTAAAAGGGTGCGGGTTCAAATTCCACTCTCAACATGTTTTGTCTGTTTTATTATCACAAATCTATTTTTTAGCAATATAGTTTTTTCAAGTAGCTATTAGTCAATACAACAAGTTTACTTTTATTTCCAATAGTCCTGTTTTTGTATGTAGAACAAAATGATTGAATGTGAAATTTAAATAATTAACTTTGTAATACTTGTCATATGTTATGAAAAATATTGCTTGTTAACTATGGTTGTAAACTTAGATAATATTTTTTTTTTAAATAAAAATTATGATAAACGTATATTATTAGGTTTTTTTATTTATTCGATGGTAAAGGATTAAAGAATATAAACGAATCAGCATGTGATGTAATGGAGACTAACTTCTAATTGATTGGATTACATGCACATTATAGTGAGGGACTAAGTTGACAACATATTTGCAGGGGTACAAAATTAACGTCCAGGACTCCACTGTACACCGGAGATATGGGTTCGAATGTAGAATGCACTAGATACGAGCCCATGACCCCAATCTAATTCGTGGGTTGATCAAAAAAAAAAAAATCAATGTAAGAAAGAAGAAGAAGTTAAGGTGAAACAAGTGTTTTCAAAAAACAAAGTTAAAAAAATATGAGACTTGAGTTAATGATTTTACTGAGTTTAAAAAGTTTAACTAATTTAAATAATACAAATAAATAAATATAATGACAATAAATAAATGGAAAAAAAATTGGTAATGTAAAAAATATTTAAAAAAACTAATTTGAATCCATATGGGTTAACATGTCAAATCTGCGATCTAATCGTGATACCGAGGTAATCTCATTAAAAGCAAACTGAAAAAAAAAACATAGAAAAAAATCCGAGTCAACCCGAGTTAACTTGCTATCCTTGCAACCATAGGCATGAGATTAAGATAGCTACATAGAAAGAAATTTTAAAAAAGAAAAGCATGAAGACCAATTCTCAATAAATCAAATGTTGAAGGATGAAATTGAAAAAAAATCAATTTTAAAAAAGAACCTAAGCAAATATTAAAGTCAACCCGTGTTAACATTCGAAACCCGTGACTCTAAAAATAATGAAGCAAAATTCAAAATCAACAAAAAATTGAGGGATGAAATTGAAAAAAGAATGCAATAAAAAATATCCAAAACAAAAGAAATAACAACTAATAGAATAAGGACTGAATTTGATATAAAAATAACTTGAAATCAAATGCTGGGGGATGAAACTGAAAACAAAATTCAATTAGGAAAATGATAATAAAAAAAGTAGCAATAAAAAAAACGAGGATCAAAATTATATAAAAATCAAATAAAATTAAATGATGAGGAACGAAATTGAAGAAAAAAATCAATTAATTTTTTTTAAATACAATTAAAAAAATAAGTACCTAGTTGAATACACAAAACAAATGAAATGACATTTTTTCTATTTTGGTACAGAGAAGAGAGAGAAATGAGAGAATAGAAGAAAAAAATCCAGCAGAGCTCAACTACTACATTATCGTGCATGTGCGTCACACTACCAAAAAGATCAAGAAAACATTATTTCAAGATTTTTATTTTAAAATAAATTTTAAATTGATTTAAAATAATCTGTTTGATCTATGATTTGAATCTAAAACTGCGATTACCCTATGGTTGAATCTTATAAATATAGTAGAATGATGACATTACTAGGTAGATCTAGTGTAACACATTATCTTATAAAATATAGTAGGATGATGTGATAGATTGAATTCACCTAATAATTTCTCCACAGGTTGGTGGGTGGAAATCTAATTAATATCTACAATTGAAACGTATTTCATTGGACGATAGGACTATATATTAAGTGGTGGATTTTGAACAAAGTTCTAGAACAAGGAAGAACATGGTTATATATATAGTTTCTTAGCTTACGTCAGCACTCAATTTTGAAAGATAATTCGATTCTAATAAAAAATAATAATAAATCAAGATTTGAAAGGTTTTGTACAATTTTGATCGTCTAGAGAGCACACCGTACCAAAAAAATATATATATATTGTGTTGCTTGAAAATAATATGTATGTCGGCAGAGGCTTTTAGTTTTGAAAAAGAAGAGAAAAGGAGAATTTGAAATCAGGGATCTAATTGCAAATAAATGCTAAGACATAGGGACTAAATTGAATTATTCAAAAAGCAAAGGAACTTAAAATTAAAAAATGCCAGGAAAGGCTGTTGCCCTCCCCTCCCCTCCCCTGTCTCCACGAGAATCCGCAGCTGAATCTATATTTTGAAGCATTATCATAATGTCATTATATATCAAGTCAAGCACTTGTAATTTGTAAAACATTTTATTAAAATACTCTTTAATTGAATATTTTTCAGCATTAGCTGTGTGTAGTTTTCTTTGCATCTAGGAGAAAATGACTCGAGGATATTGGAAAGGCACAATTCCTGCACGAGTCAAATATAGCTGCGAAGACGGACAGGTGTAGAAGACTTTTCTACCGCCTCCTCCTTTCTCTGTTTTGAGCTACAATGGGCTTCGGAGCAACAGAAGCCACGTCGATAAATCTACTGTTACGTATATTGCTCAACTAAGTCATATGTTGGATTTGTTTTTTAAATGGTTATAAGTTTAAATTCTCTCATAAATATTAAAGATTGATATGATTGTTAATTTTAGAGTCTGTAAAATCAATTAAAATACATAAAAACTGATTTAAATACCTGGAAAAACAAAAAAACCACCATTACATTACCAATGAGCTTTGGAGCAACAGGAGGCAGGAGCCATGTAAAAAAATAAAGGCATTGTTTCAAATCTCGAGAGATAAGTTAACATGTCAGATTTTATATTTATTTTCTAATAATTATGAGTTTGAATTTTTTTAAAATTATTGAAGATTTTTATATTTATTAACTTAAAATTTATGAAATTAATCAAATTATACACAGACTGATCCCAATAACTTGTATTTATAAGCATTAAAAAAAAAAAAGCATTGTTACGTTGCAAAGCAGGCAACCAAGAAAAAAAGTCCTTTGTTATGAGATTCCAAGCAAAGGCTCAAAATGCCGCCTCATTTGGCACACTCCAATGGCAGCACGTTTAAATGTCACATTCTTTAATTAAAAAAAAAAAATATCTTGTTCGGTCAAGCACGTTTCATGTCACTCTAGCATTTAGTATAGAGCATGGATCACAGCTCAGCTAGGACCACAGAACCATGGACACCAAGGGCCCATTACCTCTACAAATTCCAATCATTTCGTTTTCTATTATTTAATTCACTATTTTAGTTTCCACTCTTAATTTTGTTTGCTGGTCTCTTAAAGGGTTTATTAGTCAAGGAGATCCTTTGAGTAATTAACTTGAATTCTCTAACTTGTTAATTTATTGGGTTTTATTATTTATTTCAATTGATTGATGTAAAAGTTAGAACACTGTTCACACATTATAAAAACAAAGTAATCCTTACTCTTCATTATAATAATATAATTATCAATTATTTTATTTATTTTTATCTTTATTTCAAGAATAAGATAGTTTTTTTTATCATGATATAAATGTTTTTTTTCAAGAATGTATGAGGTTATTTTTTAAATTTGACCTCATTATTTTAATTCTTATTTATTTTCAAATTAATATTTTTAAATTGACTTATAATAAATTTCTGGATAAGGCCCGAATTTAGGGTTTCATAGGTTGCGAGCTTTATAAAATTTGACCATGTTTAGCATGTTTGTCTGGATTTGCTTCGTTTTTACAGATGTTTTTAATTTCACCCGTATGATTGTTTTTAATATTTAAAATTTGATCTTTATTTTTTTACTTGATATTTATTTTATTTGGGATTATTTTTTTTTACTTTTTTCATTAAATTGCATCTTTCTTGTGTTGCTTTTACAAGTTTTTTGTTAATATTTTTGTATCGACCTCATCTTTTAAAATTAAATTAATTGAGAATTATACTTCTTCATTGAATCCGGGTAAGAAATTTCATGGGATGCAGCCTTTAGAGATTAGACCATGTTCAAGAGGTTGATGTTGTTTTATTTTTTTATCATTTTTTTCACTTTTTTTTTTAATTCTATTAGGTTAGCTCTCAATGTCTTTTTTTTCACCCCTACCATGTTTTAATCTATAAATAATCTTTCATGTTAAAAATAATTTTCAATTTCACCCTTTATGATTTTTTAATCTTTCAAGTTCGATCCTAATTCTTTTAATTGCAATGTTTTTGTTTACAATATTTTTTTTAGATTTCATCCTTATTGGGTTTTTTCTTGTCAGATTTTAGCCCCATTCTTTTTTGTTGTTCTTTTTTTTTTGCAAGTTTTTTTATTAATAGTTTTTTCAACAATTTCATCCTTCAAAATTAAATTGGATGACATTTGAGTTTCTTGCTTGCAACATATCTAGTAGTATCTATTGCTACTAATATAGACTCATCGACTTATTTTTTTTTTATTGTCATTAGGGGTGGGATAATGGATAAAAAAAAGATTAAATAATATAATAGAATATCAAAAAAATGATGAGAAATAATAAATACAAATTATCTTCCATAAAATAGAGATTCAAGAAAATTTAAAAAAGAGTAGAAAAAGATTCTACACAATCAAGATAATAAAAAAATTAATTAATAGCTAACCATAAAATTCTCAAATTAGAGACCATTAGTCAAAGATGGAATGAATATATAAAAAAAAATATTTTATTTTTCTATTTGACAGGAAACTGAATATTATAAATTAAAGACTAGGGTACACATAAAACAGATAAGAAAATCCTAGAGAAAGCACACCTTAGCCAAGAGCACTAAAAGAAGAAAATAAAGAAGAAAATGAAGAAAAAAAATGATAAAAAAAGAAAAAAAAATTTCTTTTCTTGCGTACCTCAACTACCAATTGTCTTCCTTTTTTAACTTTCCCTTTCCGTGTCATAATTCGACAATAAGGAAACTTCTCTCCTCTCTATTTCATATAACCACTAACCACCACATTAACGACAAATACGAAGTCAGACTAGCTGTCTTCTTTCTCCAATCAAAGAAAGCCACCACTTCATCTTCATCCCACTCTCTTCATCGATTGACTAAACCTAGCAGCAATTTTATCTCCTCCACACCGCCATCATAAACCCTAATCACCATAACATCTCTTCAACATCATGACCAACCCAACTAAAAAACCATCCAAAACCATTAAACCAATAAAGAGAGAAAAATAGAGAAACAAAGTTGAAACCTTCCCTACCTTGATCTCTCTCCTTAGGTGATGATGGACTTCATCGTCAAAATAGCAAGGAAAAGGAGAATAAGGCACACCTGATATAACCTGTTACACACCCCTATCTTTATCAATGCATAAATCTACATGTCACAGCCTCCTCCACTCATGAGCGCATGTAATCCATGCATTTCCACTATTCAAGCCATTTTCTAGTAGGCTTTAGGGGTAAGTATGACTTTCCTATGTCTATTTTAACATTATAATATATTATCCTTTTTTAGGCCACAACCCAATTAAATATTATCATCCTATAATCTAATACTCGTTTCTCAAAAGTGAGATTAGGCTCTATAGTGTTGCCCCAGTCCAAAATCACTTCTTTAGATTTATATAGTCCTTTACCTTTAATAAGAAGTTCTCATATATCTATTTAAGTAAACTTTTACCATGAAAGCACAAAAGGTGTTGTTTATATATAAAAAAAAAAACATAAAGCATCTTAGGTATATCTTCTCATTTTTTTATGGTATAACCAGCCCCTTATCAAATATATCTATGAGACCATTTAAGATTTCCAGTTATTATAAAACTAAATGGTACCCTCTTTTTTTCTAATTTAACCTCTATTAATCCTAATTATCTTATTGAGATGTCCTTTTAATGATAAAACAACGAATTGATTCTAGGTTAGAAACTTATTTTCGGTAAGATGTATAGAGATGTCATCCTTTTCTATTACATAACTAGTCCCTTACTTAGAATCTTTAAAGATCAATTAAGATTCCTTGGTGGTAACTTTTTTTTTTTGTAATTTTACCCCTTACGAATCCTAATTAGCTCATCGAGATCCTTATATCAATCTCTTTTTACAAGCTCTTCTCACATGGTTATAAATCTACAAAATCATTTGAATAAAATGATGATGTGTGTGTGGGGAATCTTTTTAATATAAAAATATAGTTGTAGTTTTTGAAAAATATATTAGGATCAAGAGAAATCATCTTCTCATTCTCACATGAATTTAGAATTTGAACATTATTCATTTATTCCACCATAATATTAGAAGGAAGAGTACAACATTATGTATATTAAATAATTTGTAGTACTAATTATTAACATTAGGGTGGGGCTATCCCTATCACACTCTTTAGTCTACTACTTTTCTTACACCAAGTGCTTTGAACATGTATTATTTTTTATATATTTAAAAATTTCACTATATCTTTATTCATATGATAGATAATTATGCAATCTATAATTAACTAATTAGTTGATTCATCTTTGATCTTTTGATCAATTATGCTACATATTAACTTTTTTTTTTCCTTTCTAATTATGAGAAACTACAACTGGAAACTGAATCCTAAGTGGAGTCAAATTATAGCCTCATAAAACTATATGGATCAAGATTTTAAATCTTAATCTATCCCAAGTACTACCATGTAAGAACAATAATAGTTAAAGAATAACGTGAATTGAATAAAACAAGAAAGTAAAATGAATACTTATAAAATAAAGTAAACAAAAGTTGTAAATAAAGACTCTAATAGAAAAAAATATAGATTGAAAAACTTATAGAAAGAAATTGCATATGTGAGGTTGAATATCTTTCCTAGTAATTGGATGACCCTTTTTATATTGATACAACGTTTGAATTCCGTCTAAACATCTAATTCTAAGCATATAACCTATATCAGATGAAAAGGTATATTGAATCATAATACAAAATGAAGTTTTCTTTTGCTAAAAATTACATGAATCCTAAATATGTTATACCACTTGGTTAGTTTAACCTATCAAGGGCTCCCACTTTGAGTATGATTAAACCTTTTAGCCATTCATATGAATTCAAACTCTTTCGATTGATCTATTTCTTTTGTTCCATCAAGACTCTTGATCATCTTATTAACTACTTTTTAGTAATCCTGGTCAATCAAAACTCTTCAAGCTTGGTCAATTCTACTATTTATGATTAATTTCATTCTTTCTTATCCCTTTTTGCTAATGTAGGCAATATATAAATGTTTGTTTTTGGTGTAAATATTGTCCCACATATTCCTTTATTTCTTTGAATAAATGAATATTCCTCTTCTTCATACATGTATTTGAAATCAATCAAATCGGTCATCAATGTTGTGACAAGTGACCTGTTTGCCAAAAACTATCAACCATGCTCTTACTTTTATTATCTTTGTCCATTTCATGTTATGTCGTTAAGGTTTTTTTTATCAAGAAGTATTTCTTATTCAAAAAGTAGCCATTGCAATTATTACCTTAGAAAAAAAGGTATGAATGTCCTTTATTTTTATCAATGACTTTAAATTTCATGATTGATATCAATTGTTATTGATCTTCTTTAAACTCCTTATTAGAGTCTAAATAGGCAAAGATCTATTATTTCCTTGTTTATATAGCTAATTAGGCATGTTTCCTTTATTTATTGGTTGACAATAAATTTGTAGGTTATAGAAAGATTGATATTTCTTTACTGGAAAGCATCATCTGGGGCACTTAACTACCAATTATAGGTTGAGCTAGCTGTATATAAATCTAGTTAACCCATGTAATTGGCCTAAGACAACCTATATAGTTGTAGGGTAGGTGGTACCACATGAGCAATGAGGCCTAAATTAGGCTAAGCTTATTATAGATTTATTAGGTGGACATGTGATATTAAAGGTGAGGCTAACTACTTCCAAACATTCATATTAGGGTACTTGTTATTATAAAATGTCCTAGGACTTCTCTTTAGGTGTTTGGATAAACAAAGTGCCTGATTGACTTTGTTTTAGCTCATTCTGGATTTTATTGAGCTAGTCAATCATAGCCTATATGGTCTTGTTGAGTTTAAAAAGAGGTTCTACTAGTTATTTAAAGTTTAGGTAAACTCATTGTGATAATTTGATCATGTCTTCAAGCCCTAAAAAGGGATAACCATGAGGCTTGATAAAGCCACTAAAACGCTACTGTACACATCAATAATCAACAAATGCAATGATGTTCAAAAAATAGAATGATTATTTACTAATAGAATGATATTGGATATTGTCATACCAGTAGAGACGTGACAATCTGTTGATTTAACAAATAATTATATGATTGATCATTGACTAATCAATTAATCCATTATCAATGAATTATGATGCTACTTGTTAATAATTTCTTTCTTTCAATAAGGAAAAACTATAAGTAGAAACTGAATCATGAGTGTAGACATGTAGCAAACTCATAAAATTAAACAAAATATAGGGGTTCCAAAATTTCAAACCTTAAAAAATGTATATCTATCTAAAGTAACACCATGTAAGAACAATAATAGGTAAAGAATAACATGAATTGAAAGCAAAAGGGATAAAAAAAATAAGAAAGTAAATGAATACTTGTAAAAGAAAGTAAGAAAAGGAAATACTAGAAAAAAAGAAGATAGAATGAAGAAATTGCCTAAAGAAATTTCATATGTGGGACTGACCATCTTTCTTAGTAGTTGGATGACCCTATATATATCCATATAGTTTTTAAATTCTATCTAAGCATCTAATTCTAATCCTATACAATTAGCCTTTAACATATAAGAAGGTATATTGAATCATAACACAAACTAAACTTTTTATTTGTTGATAATCATGTGAATCATAACTAAGGTATTATAAAACCCTAAACCAAATCCTTAACTTTAAATTAACAACACAATTGAAATATATAAAACCCTAAACCAAACTTAGATTATAAACCAACAACAAAAATTTAATTCAATATCCAAAATACAAACTAAACATAATTCTAAAATATTTAAAACATTCATATGTAAAGCAAAACATTCACAAACATAAATTCTAAAACAACACCACCTTTATTTTAGTTGAATGAATGCATTGAGTTCTTTAGTGTTCTTAGAAACAAAATTTAAATCAAATATCGATAAGATTAAGCCAACCTTGTTAACGCCTATCAAGACATTATCATGTTCTTTTATAACTTCATCATTGTTCTCATATTTAATCTTATTAGAATTTATCAAACCTATAATTAAAACATAATTAGCTGATAAATAATACATGTTAAAGAATACTTTGTTTAAAACAAATCAATAACTAAAGGATCAAACATTCATTACCATCATTTGAAGTATCTTAAATGGTCATTGTTGCTAGATCATGTTGAATGCTGTTTACTTCTTCAATTGTCAAAGTTGATGGATCATATTCTACTACCTAATTTTAAGTGTCACAAATGTCTAAAAAATAATTAGATTGTAATTTCATCATTTCCAATAAATCTTACATATTCAAAAGTGAAGGTAAACATAATATAAGTATTAGCGATACTACTTAAGATAAAATAATATTTAAAGAATTAGAGAAAAGAAAATACTTTTATTTCTATCTCAAATTGTAGTGGATGTAAACAAGGTCATTCAATCTTTGATACTCTAATCTATTTCTCTACTTCAAGTGGATATGTTAAAAAATACTTTAATTCCTCTCATAATTTGAAGAACTACAAGTTTGACTCAAAACTCGTATAACTAACTTTTGTAAATTTGGAGCACAACTTTCATATATCAATAACCATTCATCTATATAAAAATTAACATGAAAGATTATGTCAAAGACAATATTGCTAAATTACGTTGAATATAAAAATAATAATATACCTTAAGGAAAATTGATGTGATTATTTATTACGGACACTCAACCAAAATCACATTTTGCATTCTTAAACAACTCCATATCACTTGTAAGTTTTCTTTGCAATGTTGGATTTTCCTAAGCATATTTCTCTATAACATCTAAAATTTCAAAAAAGGTGTTCATATTTGTCCATTAGATTTGCATCATATTGAAATCAAGAATTCAACCAAAAGTCACTGCATAAAGTTTTCTACACAGTTGTTCATCCCATTAATTATTGATGGTGTCTATGAAAGGTCACACCCTAGCTTTTCTATTTTAAAATCTCCTCAACATTTTTTTGCACAATGAATAGCCTAATATAAATATCTCATTAAAAGCCTATCATGACCATTAACCATTCGTAGAACTCAAATTAAAGGTTCGGTCATTTGTATGATTATTGCACATTTTTCCCAAAACATAGAGTTCAAGACACTCTTAACAAAAAAAAAATATCTTTGTTATCTTTAATACAAATAGAGAAGACTCGTTCTTTATATGTCATTATAGCTCTCAAATCATCATTGTGCACTAAAATACTTTATAATGCAATAAAATTAGTAGCAAAGCGAGTAGGAGTTAGATGAAGTATTACTTTCCCTCTAATGAACTTCCTTATCAAACACAACAAATAATAATGATTCTAAATATATTTTTTTGATACCAGAAGCATGATCGATAATAGAATAAATTGACAACAATTTACTAATGTCATAGAGTATAAGGTTAATGTAATGAGTAGCATAAGAAAACCAAAGTATTGAATTTCTTTTTCATCCATAACTTTCCATCAATAATATAATTAGACACATTATCAGTTACCACACATACGATATACTAAGAAAGCTAATTAATGTCCTCTTTTTTTTATTTTTCCATTTATTTTCCATCAACATGCAACTAATTATTTTTCAAGTCTCTCATTAATTCTCAATATAAATCTTCACTTCATCAACCGCCTTTTCCAAGTGATAACCATGAAGAGCATGAAAGTTTGGTCATTTATAACCAGTATCCATGGATGTTAAAGCGTTTATGGCATGCTATTAATAAATAGAGTTAACAATATTAAATGAAACACATGCATCAATCATCCATTTTGCTAAAGTAAGATCACTTCGTTCAATTATTATTCTATTTTACCAGCAACTTTGGAGAGATTTTTGTGCACCATCAATTGTTCTTAGCATGAATACACCACTAACCACTATTGTTATAGTTTCTTTTTGTTTTTCATTACCTGTAGTCTATTATTTTATGATGCTAGTACTTTTACTCTTTTCTTTTTTGTTATAGTTTCTTGTTTTAATAGGAATTTGCTTTTCATTAACACTATCATCATAAAAAAGATTACAACATGTTATTTTCTCTTCCAAAAGGTATTTGGTAAATCAGAATAATTTTTTTTCTATCTTGCTTTGAAATTCTGAAGTTCTTTTTTTAAAAAAAATTGAATTTTGTAATTGCTGCTTAATTTTTTGTAAAAAGACATCTTTTATGAGATGAGTTTGTTTTTCTTGGATCAATGTATTGATGTAATGAGCATGAATAGAACATACTTTGATTAAATTTAAATTCCTAGTCTTTGGCTTTTCTAGGAAAGGAAAAACAAGTTTTGAACCATTGATTTTTGAAATATTATTTTCATGATTAATTTTATAAGGAATAATCATGTCAATAAAAGGACTTCCACGAATAATAGTATGGTTAATATCATTAGTAATAACAAAGAAATTTTTTAGATAAAGCTGATTATTAAAAACTGATGCTTGAGTTTTATGTTCAATAGCTAATTTAGTATTATTTGTTGCAAAAAGTTTTTTAGAAGTGTTTTGTAAAAATTATTTTGGAAGTATTCCTTCTTTTATACAATTTAGATCTGCAGTTGTATCGAATAAGACAATAATGTCTATTTTAAAATCATTTGAAAAAATTAATGTATTTTTATGATATGTTTTTTTGAAGTAATTTGAGTTAAAACATGCAGAAAATCTTGAGAAACATGCTTAATGTTTGATAATGCATGATTCTCCAGGGATTGGTTTTCTGTTTCTAGTTTAGAATCAGATTGGTTTTCTAATTTTGAGAGAAGGTGTTGTAAAATAGCAGAATCTTTTTGTTGGGCTTGTTTGAGGTTTTGTAGTTCAATCTTAAGGGTTTTGATTTCATATTGTAGATATGGGATAGTAACAACATGTTTGGATTTATTTTTATTATTATTATTGAGAATTTTGGTAAGGTCATAGGTGTTTGTACTAGTTGATGGCAATAGAACTGGTCTTTGGATAGGCTGTGGTGTTTCTAAACTATTGAAAGAACTTAGGAGTTTGTTTAGGTAGGTTTTTTTGTAGTTGAGGGTCGTCATGTTTTTTTATAGCTTCAAGAATAAACTCTTGATTTTAGGTTAAAACATGTATTTGTTTTGAAGTGGTATGGTTTGATGTTTGTGAATCTGAATTGGATTTTGTTAACTCATCTATTTGAAAAAGTTCTTTAGAAGAATCTGATAAGTAAGATTCAGTATTAGATGACGCAATAAAAAGGTTTTAGATATGGTGAATGTCTTCCTCTTCTAAATGTAGTTCATGTAATTTTGTATTAATCTAACATAATCTAGAGGTATGGCATTTCTTGCAATATTTGTAGCAGGTAATGTTTTTTGGGTTAAATTTTTGTTTGGGTTTTGATTTTAACTAGAAAGGTTTTATAGGCTTTTTAGTGGTCTTTTTGTAGCAAGGCTCAGTTTCGATGTAGAAATATTCTTTATATTTATGGGCTATTCTTTTGTAAGGTGGCTTATTTGACTTTGAGGTGGTAGGTTTGAAGCATGAACCATTACATGTTGGCTTTAGTAGGGACAAATCAAACTATTGATAAAAGCTACCTAGTTTTTGTCAAGTTCTTTTCATCAAATGTTTTTGAAGTTTAAGGTCTTGACAAATCTTAAGACCTTCTTTTTAGGTAAAACTGACAAGCTTCCCATATGTTAATTGGTCATAAGGAACTATTTTAGAGACAAAAGTATCTTTAATTTTGTTCTTGACTCTTTCTCCTAGAAGGGTTGGCAATCCAACAAGAAATTTTTCTTCCTAGAAAGGTTGGTTATAATCTTCTCAGAGCATGAAACGAGTGATGAAAGTGTTTTTTGTACCAGTCGAAGTCACTGGGTTTTTTTACATCTAAGGGTGGAAAGGAGTTCAATATTTTTTTCTTTGAAATGAGAAGGATCTCCTACAAAATATAGAGAAATGGTTAAAATAAAGGTTGAAACTATATCTTAGATGGTTTTTCTGTTACAGTGAATGATGATTATTTGGTCTTGAGTCATTTGGATAGAGTTAAGGATCTTAAGGTGTTGGGTTTTAGTGAGATGGTAATCCCACCATCCTTTTAACTGGCTATAAAATCCAGTTATAAAAAGCTCAACTATAGCTTTGTCTAAGGTTCCAATTAAAAAGCTCAACTATAGCTTTGTATGAGGTTCCAATTTGGGTTTTGTAAGCATTGATTGTCATGATCATTTGTTGTAAGGTGTTTAGGATATTGTATTCAGACATTTCATCTATGTTCCATTCATAAAGGGATGAAACATTGAATTTATGTTGGTTTATAGTGGTTGGTTCATTATGGGTGGCTATAACAGGAGCAATGGTTGTTTTAGAAGTAGGATTCCTCCAAATAAGTTTATTGATTTCGTAAGTTTCTTCCTGAAAGGCTTTTTCATCAGAGGTTTGGGTTTGATGATTTTAGATAGTGTTTATATGGCTTGTAAAGGTGTGAGAATTGTTGCTGACTTATGGGGGGTGTCAGGAGAGCAATTAAGGTCGAGGATGAAGTTTCACGGTGGTTAAGATGATCTTTAATGGCTTTGAGAAAGTCATTTATGTTGTTTTGCAATTGAGTTTGGCTTGGTTTTGTGATTTGGTATGGCTTGAATACTTGGTTTCTTAGTTTCTGGTCTATGGATTTTATAGCTTCAACCGAAAGAACAATCGCCCTTTAGATTTATTTTTCTATTTTGGTCAATTATTTTCCGATGGTATTGAGGTTGGTATTGGTGAAGTTGTTCTACTAGGTAATATGTTAAGTGTTTGTAGTGATATCATCACTTGGATTTTTGTAAGAGGCAACATATATAGTCTTATTATTATGTGAGATTTTAAGATTTCTTAAAGGTGGATGTTTAGACTTAATGAAAGTGCCACTAGCAAGTTCCCAAACTAGAGTTTTACTTCTAAATGTTATAAAATATGCATGTTTTGTAAAGGGATATGCAACATAATGTTCAATTATATAAAATGATTTGAACCAGTCAAAAACAAAATTTAAACTTTACGTAATGTAATGAAATTATAAAAATATTTTTGTATTTCATGTCTTTCTTTCATGAAGATTTTGAAAAACTAAGATCTCTTCTCAGCGTTATGGTTGGTATAAAAATCATCAATAAAATATTTTTTATTTACAACAAAATTTGTTTCAAGAACATTCAGCTCATTTTGGATGTTTTCAGTTATAGATGAGAACATCGGAAAGGTTGGAGGAGAAGGTTGGTAAGTTTGAATATAATGGTTTTGGTATGTTTGTGGTATAATCATCATTTTTGAAACTAATGTTAGGAATTTCAAAGATTGATTTTCTAGATAGGTTTGTGTGGTAAAGAATATTTATAATTGAGGGAATTTCATAAATTCTTCTAAGATTTATTGTACTTGATGTAGAAGATTCATCTGAGAATCTAGAACTGATTGATTGTCTATGGAAGGATAATCTAACTTTACCATAACTATATTTGGTTATGTGTTTGACTTGGATATTTGGTTATGATGGTTGAATAGACTTAGGCTAAGTAGCACCTTTAAGGATCTATTCTTTCATTATGGTAACATCTTTCCACTGTATAAATTTAGGAACTACTATGTTTGATCTAGAAAAGTCTGTTTGAAGGAGTAAGGTTTCACTTTTTTTGGATTGGAATTTATGTTTGCTATAAAACTCATAAAACATGGCTTTACAATGGATTTTAAATATCAATGCTACAAGGATTAATCCTTCAAGCATGTTGTAATTATGAGTTTTATTTGTAGGATCATGCTTTGAAGGATGTTTTTGTCTTTGAAGGATATGGTTAGGTTTGGGTAACAATCAAAAGAAACAGGGCCACTACATAAATTGGATTCAATGGAACTAAGTAACGAATCTTGAAAATTTTGGAATCTAGCATTTCTTAGAACAACTAAAATGGAAGTGTTTAGTCCTTTTTTGGTAAAGAGTTTTATTCATACTTGTAACTCAGATCTAAATATTTTTATAGGAATTTTATAAGTTGAATATCTTTTATTCAGTTTTTATTGTAAAATCAGTTTTGAAAAGATTAAAAGAAGAAGTTTGATAAATTTGATTCTTTTAAACCTTTAGAATTTTCCAAATATATATAAACTAAGATGATGTTGTTTGAATCATAGGAGGCATTGCAAACATCCTAGTTGCACAAGTGATGAGCAATAAAATTTTAAGGACAAAAAATTCATCTTTGACAACAACTGTAGTTTCATTCCCTTAAAATGTTTCAATAAGTAAGTACTCTTTTTTATTTTAATTTAAGCATTTTATTTTTATTATTAGTATGCATACTAGGGCTTTGATCTTATACATATTGTAAGTTTGAATATATGTTTAGTATGCAAGCTAATATTCTTTTATTATGTTTATATTAAATGGATGTTTGTCTTGAATTTTATTTTGAAGGTTTATAGATTTAAAACTGTATGCACTTCAGGCTTACCTTGAACAATTTTTTTGTTTTATATACTCTTGTTACAATAAACTAAATATGCTTACTACTCACTAGTTTAATATAATCCAATATATTTGGATAACAAAAGAAAGTGCTAGTAAAGTAATATTTGATTTAAAAAGCTTTAATTCATATTTATTTTTAACTTTTATGTGATGTATTAATAGCCTTATAATGAAGAAACAGGATTAACCTAATTTTAAAAAATTATATATATTAATATCAAAAAATATTTGCCTTTAATAAAGTGTAGAAGTCTCTCTAATTTTCGCACATACAATTTTTCTAAGGTAAGACAATATATTTGACAATCCGTTCGAACGTGCAGTCGAAACTTCGACTGGATGTTGAAACATGAAGTCGAAGAACAAAATAACTTTGTGCTTCCACTAAAGACACTCAACAACGCACATAGTTTCTTTATTGCCTAGAGGTCTCACATTTATCCAAAATATGTGCGAATATATAGCCTCATTCGTACTAATATAGATCTTTCATCCTAGCCTAGTCTACCCTTTTTTTTCTTCTTTTTTTTTCTGTTTTTTTGTAATAGTCGAAAGAGCCTAGTCTCCCTTTACACTTTAAACTAGGTAGAAGTGAAGAACTTTGTCTGTCTCTCCCCCCCTTTAATTGTCAAAGAAAGCGCTAGCTCCAAGTCTTCTTTGAAGAGTTTGGATTTATACCTGTTTTGTTGGGTTGAAAAGTAGTTATTTCTTTAAAGTGAATTTTAGATAAATAAATTATTTTTTGATGTTTGGTAGTGTAATGAAAAATAAGTTAAAAAATGCTTTCTAATATTTAGTTATATTATAGAAAATGAGTTGGAAAATAACTTTTTAATTTTTTAATTTTTTTCAAGTTTATTAAAATAATGAGAAACAAATCTTACAAATTAAAAAGTACATTGAATGAGAATGGAATTGAAAATAAATATAATTTTATAAATTATCTCAAATAAAATAAATAATAATCAAAATAATAGAGATCAAATTAAAAAAAATAAAAAAAATTGAAAGATGAAGAAATTAAAATAATAATAATTAACATTTTATAAATTATTTCAAATAAAATAAGTAACAGTCAAAAGAATGGGGACCAAATTTGATAGATAAAAAATTTCAATTAAAAAATGATAAGGGAAAAGCAAATAACAATTATAAAAATGAGGACCAAAGTTAATATAAAAATTAAATTCTAAGGGATGAAATTAAAAAAAAATATTCAATATATATATATATACATATAAATCAAAAGTTTAAGGACCAAATTTGATATAATCAGCAAATATTATGACATTTCTAAATTTTTCACAACTTCCAGAAAGTGTTTTCCTCCCAAAAATAAAAGGATAACACTTTTCTAGAAACCAAGCCAAATTTTTCTTTGACCGGAAAGTGTTTTTCGTTGACCAACTTTTCTAATGACAAACAAATACAAGAAAATTTGAAAAGTAGTTTTTAGAAATCATTTTTCAGGAAACAAACGCAGCCTTAATTTCATTTGAATTAATTATTGGATGGAAAAGCATCTGATTTTAATGAATTGGAATTATATATCGTTGAAATTTAATTAAGGTATCAAATTAAATTAAAGGGCATGCTAATTTAAAAAAATAAAAT
>Ga0325414_1000067_pt1 | contig 54763 bp, 25 predicted proteins | sample PopdelMetagenome_8_FD_206183 | JGI IMG/M metagenome (GOLD analysis project Ga0325414, IMG submission 206183) | Populus deltoides microbial communities from Bellville, Georgia, United States - Leaf-PdKOR-R3 | ecosystem: Host-associated > Plants > Phyllosphere > Phylloplane/Leaf | place: USA... | reverse complement strand
GTAAGATACTAATTTTATATTAAAAATATTCAATTTTCTCCAAAATCTCAAAAAAAAATTAAAAAATCCCTTATTCCAAAAATACAAAAATATGTTTTTGTTTGTGTATATACAACCAAATTCTAAAATTTTTCATGTATATCTTATAACAAAAAAACAATTACAAAGACTGCATTTTTATCATATTTTAAAAAAAAAATACATAAACTAGTATCATAATCAGTTTATGATTATCCATTAGGATTTGCCTGAAATTTCAAAAACACTACAAAAATTAATTTGTTTAGTTAATATTTGGGATATGAATTTTACAACGTAATGCATACTCTTGATATTAAATTAAATGAATTAACAAAAATAACATATTATGAATTAAATATAGACTTTAATATTTAGGGTTATAAAATTACACTGTAAAGTATATCCTTAAGTATTAAATATAAAAAGTAGAAAGAAATATGACATTAATTTTTTAGCCTTAGAATAGTTAGGTTTTAGCCTAATAAAGGTCAAGGCCTAACTTCTCTTGAACCTTATACAGACCAGCGAATAGAAACATGACTTCAAAAAAAAAAAACAATTGACCAATAATAAAACTTACCATAGATAGGATGCACTGTGGGTGATGCGTCTTTCTTATGCATAACTAGTCTCCTTACCCAAACTTTTGCATACCATTAGGTTTTTCAATTACCATAATACTAGGTGGCGACTCCTAAACCCTTTAAATCATAATTTTTATGATTTATCCCAACACATCAAAAAACCTCTCGATCTAGGAGGCAAATCCATCATTAAACGTTGTGCATGCCACAACACCAATTATAGGACACATTGTCGAGTGAGAAGAAAACATGGCAAAGAAAACAAATGAATTCAAGAAAACATGGAAAAGAAAACACATGTGGTGGCAAAGTTTCCTTGTTATGCAAGAAGAAGAATTCAACAACATAATTGTGTTTCATAGTATTGGAATGATACTAAAAGGCAGCAAAAAGAAGCATTAAAGGTAACATCATTTTTCTTCCAAAAAAAAAGATAAATACAAGGTTAAGATCATAATTCTATTCTAACTTCAAGAAAGGGGCAACAACTTCTATTTTAGTTACTAAGATTATTGGGCAACATTATAGGCCATAAATAAGTCTTGTATCAGACCTGCAATGTTTTATTTTCTTCTTCTCTTCTCACGCAGAACATGACTTATAGGTTTTATTTTTATTTTATTAACTACAACCCAAGGCTTATTTGGTCTTAAATAATACTTTGTTTTCATCTAGGATCTAAGACTTGTTTGAATCAGGGTTTAACCTTACTAGTAAAGGTTTTGAGTTAGTTTTTATAAGTGAGTCAATCCAGCCCATAATGATATATCCATTAGGGTTAATTTCTCAAAACTATTTAGACACATATAAGCCTCAATTTCAACACTTTTTTTTTTATCAATAATATTTCTGAACTTTTTAGTTTAACGTGTGAAAGACATTCTTGCATTCTTTGGTTCTTGAACGAACTGAATTTGACTTATTGAAGATTAATTAGCATCGTGGTGTCATTCGACTTCATTCCAATAGTGTTGTTGTCTTGGAACATGTTTTCATTATGCCACACTCTTATCAAACCTCTTTTAGCTTTTCTAGATCAGATCTCAATCTTGATTATAGGTTGTGTGACTACATGATCACGAGGTTCGCGTTATATGGGTCTTTTAGTATTTTCACTTAGGCTTTAGTTTTTATGATGATGTTCATTAAAGGCATTTTGGTCTTTGAACAAGGATCAAATACTAATTAAATTGAAGATGTTGTTGGCACCTACACACTTTGTTTAGCATGTGTGATGCCTCCTAGTGGCATAAAATGCTATTTAGCCTTGTCATTAAAAGTTTCACCAAGTCTTCTTCCTCATAGTACGAAGGTGTCAGAGGTGACATCATGGTTTGTCTTGGTTGATCTTTTTTTTTACCTTTTTTTTTTGCTCTCCTCATGTGAAAATTATAAGTTGATCTTTTTTTTTGTTGATATTTAAACTTTGATATTTATTCTTTTCATTTTTATTTTTTATTCTTAATCCTTTTGTAAAAGTTGTATTTGTTTTCAATTTAGAACTTCAATTTATTTGTCATGTATTATTTTTCCAATCTAGTCGTTATTCTTTTAATTTCAATTTTTTTCCTTGATTCTTTTATAAATTTTTTATTGGTTTTCAATTTTATCTTTCAATCCAAGTTTAAGGTGTATTATTTTTTCATTTTTATCCTTATTCTTTTATTTTTTTTTTATCATTTTTGTTAAAGTTATTTTTCTTTTCAATTTAACCCTCAAATTGAAAATTTGTAGTTGCTCTCTAATTTATTTTTTATTTTGATTTTCACCATAATTCTTTTAATTGCTATTTTATTTTAGATCCTTCTATGCAATTGATTTTTGTTTTTTTTCAATTTCATCCTTCGACGCTTGATTTGCTAGGGATTAAACTTTGCAATTTTTTTCTTATATGCTACTTTTGATCTAATGATCTATGTCACAAATCTAAAAAGTTAACGTGAATTGACATCTTTTTTTTTGCTTATTTTCTTTCCTAATTTCATCGTTTGGTGTTTTTTTATTAAAAAAAATTGGCTTTGTGATTTTTTTAAAAAAATTTTCTTTTTCATTAGGTTATCTCGATTTCATGACCTGGACTATGAGTTTTGCAAGTTTACCCGAGTTGGCTCACCCTTTATTACTCAGGTTACATTTCTATCATGCTACATAGGACCGATTTTTCTTGTCATCTTTTTTTTTTATCTAATTTTGTACTTCCAAAGGTTTTTTTCCAAGTTAACGTGAATTAAAAAAAAAAACATCTGGTTACTATCATTACTTATTTTTTATCATTAATTAAAATAAAACCAACTTTTTAAATCTAGTTGAGGCTATAATCCAAGTTATCGGTTTTTCTTATTTCTTTATAACGTGTTTACAACACTTATACATTATTTTTTATGGAAAAAATCCAAACTTGCAACTTAGTACGGGCCCATGTTTAGTTTTATAATATAAGTCCAATACTAGCTACTCCAACAAAATAAATCCAATATTAATAGTGTGTGCGCGCGCGCGAGTGTGAGTGTGTAAGGAAATTTGGAATAGATTTTATCAAAATAGAAACATTTTTTAGAAGACTCAGGGAATCAATCTGCAAACTCCTAGAAAAAGAACTCTCTAAAAAATCTACCTAAATAGTGAAGAAAAGAACACATTGAGGTAGGTAATGAAATGAAAATAGGAGGGGAAGCCGAAAGGTTAGAGAAAAGATAGGCTCTTTCATTTGTTGTCATAAGTCTTGTTGACTTAGTAGGGAGTGAAAGAGATTATCATAGCCTTGTGATTAAGGGTGATCATTTTTAGTTTAGTTTCTTTTCATTTAGAAAAATAACCAAACAATTGTTTTTGTTAGATTCTGAACCGAATTGAACCAAATAAAAAAACTAGTTCAAACTGACCGATTTTAGTTCGGCTTCGTTTGATTTATTTTGTAAAGAAATCGACAAAACCTATTTCTTTTTTTATTAGTTTTTTTATTAATTTTTATGGGCTCTTAAAAGCCTTTTAATTTATGTAAAAAGCCTATTCTTATTGCCAAATTATGATGACTTTTCAGTCTTTTAATTAAGCTTTTTATTCTTTGTGGTTGAGTTATATTCACAATAATGTAAGAATACCATATCGATCCACCAACTTTTTCATAGTTTTGTCCTATGAACAAACACACTAATACAATAATCAAAGAAACTACAGTCTTTTATAAATAACCACATTGATCCATCAAGCCAACTTAGTTTCATTATTTGTCAAAAGCCAAGGCAAGAAGATGAAGGGATTGTATGCCATTGCCAGAACCAAATCACACATCTTTTCCTTTTGCTTTGTTTCTCACTCACTGTACTTCCTTTTAAACCCAGGCCATTATAAAGCACAAAGAACAAGCAATTAGTTAAGAAGGTAAAGAAAGATGGGATTTTCGGATGCTATGACAACAAAACAAAAGTTCTAGAAAAAAGAAGAAGAAGAAAGAATAGCAATAACAACTATAATTTGTAATAATGAAAATGAAATAAAATAAGATTTCATCACCATTAACACTTAACCTGCAATATTCATAATTCTATTATTACCCTAATGATTTGTCATGTATTAATGACTACACACACTTAAAAATAAATCAAAGTTAGCACTTTTTTAAAAAATTAGTTCATTTATTAGATTTTAATTCATAATTTGACTGTAATGGCATATAAGCAAGTAGTTACTTTACTTATTGAAAAATTATATACTATTGAATACAAAAGTATGGCTTCACTCATTTGTTGACCTTTTCATTTATAAAATTAAACTAAAAATTAGCATGCATCCATTATTTTAGATCTTTAAAATAAAAAGGCAAACAACAATTATTGTTGGTTAATAGAACAATTGGAATTCATTGTCCTGATGTTTAGATACACTTCACCTAAACCCATATAATATATACATCATACCTCTTAACTTATATGAGTACACAACCTATATTTTCAGTAGAAAACCAACGCATTAGTGACATACAAGTATCTATAGCTATGTAAAATACAATAGAACTACACTTGTCATTGATCCTCATCTCCTAATCATTTGATAGATAATGTTGAAATAATGCAACTAAATAAATATGTATAGAGCTTTAGAATAAACAAATTAAGTGGCATGTTCATAGGGAACCATTATTAGACAATAAATGGAAGTACAATAAATTAGGAACATGCTAGATACTACCAACTAACTTGGGTTGCTACCATGTTTATTCTTCTCTTACAAACTCAATTGTAAGGTCAATTCTGCAATGTAAACTTCAAAATTCTATGTCAAACATTAATTTCATTCCTTTATTTTGTTAGAATCAGGACAAAAAGTTCCATGAATAAGTCTAAAATCACAGTACCATGTACATTTTTATTTTATAAATTCTGACATTTGAATTTTAATTGGCCTTTATAACAGAACAAAACTTGATTATTATAAGAAAGAAATATAGAACTTGACAGGTGAATTATCTAGGGAAAAAAGTATAAGAAAGAGAAAAGCTATCGTTACCTATCCAAATATATTGGCTGCATTTGTTGAGGTCAGATAGAGGGTTGGTTGTCGATGGGTAGATCAAGAGGATAAAGAAACAAAGACTGATGACGACGACAGAGGATTGAAAGAATGAAAGACAAATAGAAAGCTTGGAGATGATTGTTTTTGTTTAATTTAGGGTTATAAAAAAATAATATTTATAACTTTTTTTTGTTTCAAGTTGGTTTAGTGCTAGTTGAACCAATTTAGTTTGATCTGGTTGATTCAACTTCAAACTTTTGAAGAAACTGAATCCGACTAGAATTGTTTTTGAGTTTTCTAAATGATTAATTTAATTTTTTTCTTGGTTTAGTTTTTTTGGTTAACTTTTCTCATGTTTTCTTGATGTAATCAGTTTTGCATGTTTTTTGCTCACCTATACTTGCAATTAATATTAAGATTTGCTTTTTACTAAGTCTTTTCTGATTGATCTTAAAAGTACGATCACAAAGGTTGCTTGAGCATTAAATGTCTAATAGAGGCTTTTGGCTCGTATTATCTGTGATCTTCCCTTATGATATCAATCAGATAATCTTAATCAAGTTGCAAATATTTATTAATCATGTCCTCTAATCTACTAGTACCCAACTTGTAATAGCCCTCACATACTTAATATATGATCATACAAGATAGACAATATACTACATAACTAATGTGATTTTTTTGTGTGTAAAACACAACCTTAGATGACTCATTCCCACCCAAACTCTATCCATAGTTGTTCATAATAGTTTAAAACCAACTAACACGAATACATCTTGCAATACAATACTATCATTACAAAATGAACTTAAAAGAGTAAAACATCCAATATCATATATTAATAATGAAAATAAGAATCCAACACTAGGGGTAAGCAAATTCGGTTCGGCTCGGGTTTTATCTGAAAAACTAACTAAAATCAAATTTTGAAAAACTGAAAAATTCAAACCAGAACCGAATCGGAACCGGTTCAAACCGACCAGTTTCGATTCGGTTTGGTTTTTTTAACAGAAAAACAGGAAAACCTGTATTATTGTTTTTTGGGTTTTTTTGGGTTTTTTTAGGCTTTCCAATGGGTTTTCTGATGGGCTTTCTAATGGGCTTGTAATTAGTGTAAATATTATTTAATTTTGTTATAAATTTCTATAATATATTTAATATTTTTTGTCACTAAATATTTATTTATATTAAATTATTAGTGCTAATATTGTGTTTAATATGTTGCAAATCTTTTTAATATTTGTGTTTTGGACTCCTCCTGCATCAAAGTTTAAATAACACACATACCAAATTAAAATTAAAATTACAAAGCATTGTCTTCAAAAGGGCTTAAAAAGAAACAACAAATAACATTGCCATAAAAAATAAAACACTTAATGTAAAAAATATAAATCTTCATTGTGCACATCTTCCCAATCAAAAAGCACATCAAGATGACAAGAACATTGCACTTTTATTCTGTAATACCGTTGACATCAAAACCTTGAAATCAAGATTTAAAATTATAACATGATAAAATAAATTAGAATATATAAAAATAAAAAGTAGTTTTTTACCATCAAAGTAACTTCTGAACTAATTATCATTTGATTCTACATGTAACTTTTCACTAAATTCTAGAAAATAAAAATTAGACATGTTAAATGATTGCAAACAATTTAATTAATAAATCATAAAAACAAAATAAAAGGTGTAAGTTACTTGACTCAAGGTAACATTAAAAACAAAAAGTTATAACACTGCACTTGGAAATTGCGGGAAGAAAAAATCTTACTCTCAGATCAAATAAAACACTTTACATTAGATGTGTTCAAATGATTCCCACTTCTTTCCATCACAGGAACATCATTTCCTCCTTCCACAACATCAATTACTTTCCAATCCATTCTACCAAAAATAGGTTAAGTGCAAAGAAACAATTAACAAAACATTTGCAAGCAAACCAATGGACTACACAACCTCATGGTTTCGAGTTCGCAGGATTAATCTGTTTCGGTGATCCATTGAAGGGAAATGAAAGAAAAGCGGCTGCTACACTTACAATAGATGGAAAACAACTTATGTTTATGGCCTTTTGTTAATCAGAAAATAGAAACTACATGAATGCAGTTTTGATTTTTGTTAGACAGAATTCGTAGCTAATTGATTCCTAACTTCACAATAATGCAAGCTATGATGTTGATAGTTCTCTTGAAGAAGAGCTCGTCAGTTATCTCAAGAATGCTAGGTACTGCTGCCTAGAAACCAAAACATTATCGACAAGAGAATAAAATAAGTAGATGACTCTTGCCATGTTCAAGATTAATTTGGTTGCGGATTGAAAAAATCAAAATAAGCAGATGACTCTTGCCATGTCCAAGATTAATTTGGTTGCGGATTGACAAAATCAACTCTGGAAGAATCCTAGTCTATACACTGTAAACGTTTTTGAGCTATGGATGGCTATTTGTTTAGGTGAAGCAATAACTTGATGAATAGCATGCTGCAATGTCTAGCACTCTTAGCTTAAGTTTGCCATAGTGATTCAATTATTTCTAAGATTTATCTGAAGTCAAGAAATGTACCTCAACATCCCCCACCGCCCGCAACTGCTTCTCAGCAAATCTATGCGAAAGCTAGAAGAATCTTTATTTTTGCAAGCATTAATCTGTTTGCAGGATTTACACAAACAAGCCCTCATAGTTCCGAGTTTGCAGGATTAAACAGATAAAAACGCAACACCTTTCATCTTCAAACATGTCCAACTCACATTAAATTATTGTTTCATAATAGCCCAAATACACCAACACGCACATGACCCTTAAAAATCCCACCTTTTTCAACACACAAAGCACAATCATCCAAAAAAACACTACCCAGATCCAAAAATCTAAACTTTATCAACGCCAGTACACAACCATCTAAAACAAACAAAACCCAGCACTCAAAAAACCATATAAAAATGTAAAAGAGAGTTACTTACTGGATAAGATCTTATAACTATTGAGCTTTAGTGTTCACAAATCTCAAATACACAGAGCACACTACAGAGCATATGTTTTTTTTTAAAATAAAGATTGACAGAATAAAAAATCATACCTGATGTGACAAGATTCAAGGTCAGATCGAGTGTGAGAGAGGGAGGTGACTAGTTTGCTAGATCTGGAGGTTAGGTCGAGTCGGGTTGGGTGTCATGCCCGTGTGGGAGACTGGGAGAGGGATATGGCTGGTTTGTCCAGATTTGTAGAGTCAAGAACTCAGCAGAATGGATATGAAGATTGATTATTTTTTATCTGGTTTGTGAGGGTTGAGAGGGGGCTGTTGGACGACTGAGAATGTGAGAGATTTTAAGATTGATAGTTTGAGACTTAAGAAAGATGAAAGATCTGTGAACACTGAATCAATGAATTGTGATTCTGTGAATTTGTGAGGGTTAAGAGGGGGCGGCTGGACGCAGAGGACGAGTATTGCTTGCTAAGGTTAAGAAATTTTGTATTTATAGTACCCCTTAACTGAACTAGTTCGGTTCGGTTGGGGTTTGGTCGGTTTCAGGTTTCTTAAACCGAAACCGAACCGAACTTTTTTAAAAAAAATAATTGGTTTAATCGGTTTATTTTTTCGGTTCGGTTTTTTTGCTTATTTTTTTCTCGGTTTCTCGGTTTTTTTACTCACCCCTATCCAACACTGACAACTTCAGCATAGACAAATAATAATTCATAATAGTTTAATTATTTTGTTTATTACAAACTCTCATGATTTTTATGAATATCATAAATCATGAAAATCCTACAGCTAAATAAAATCTATTAAGAAAGTCTTACAACTACACAAAATAAGCCATTTAGTTTTGAGAAGCATATAATGAACTTGTCAAAAATAAAACAAACAAAATAAAAAGGATAATAGTTAAATTTCACATTATATCATTAACCATTGGTGGTAACATAGCATTGTATCAACCCTAAATTTGGATTTTGAGTTAACTACAAAATTCTAAATTTTCTTTAGGCATTTCCAATGCCTTTTCTTGAAATATTCTAATTAGTCTACAATATTTAAAACCTCAAAACTCCTGACCAACACATATCATATAATCTTAGACCTGAATTTGGTATTCTTACACCAGTAATTAACTTTAAATAAAACAAGCTCTTCACTCCAAGATAAATATCTTGACTTTTAGTTAACTGTAAATCTATTTAATCGTATAAACAATTCAAATTCTAATAAGACAATCTTGCTCAAAATGTATACCAATACCTTTTTTAATTTCGCTTACACGTTTATCTCATATTTGACAAATATCCTCATACTTATGGTTGATATCTTAACTTAATGATTAAGTCCCTATTTCTTATGGCCGACCCGAAGTATTCGTTCTAATCCCCACATATATGATTGGATCCCATACTCAAATACATTTTCTATGTCTTTTAAGAACCATAAACCTAGCCTTACTCATGTGGTAGGCTCCCTTGTTCAATCTTTTTTTAATATGTCCTTCAACGACCAATAAAGCTAGCCCCACTCATATGGCAGGCTTCCATAAACACATTTCATTTATACACGTTTTCAACATAAGTTCACAAACTAAGTTTTCCATTGTAGGGTTGGTTTTAACACAACTACACAAACACATGACAATTTTATAGTTCATCATTCCAAGCACCACTCATATAGCCAGCTTTCATACACATAACACAATTTAAAGTACACATTTAACAAGATTTCATGTCTTTAATCATTTCATTACTTTGCATAAACATCTCCTTATCAAAGTACAACTTAGAAATTAATCATTGAATTAATGTTGTCAACTAAGGAAGTTGAGGTGATGAGCATATACATATTCCTCTAATTGTTCTTGTCCCAATTGCCTAGGATTTTGCAATTGATGCCTCTCTTGCATCACCCAAGGTCTTACATCAAATTCACTCTTTAAATATCAAGAATGTACTTCTCAATATTCTTTTAACAATTTGAGTACTTTTTACTCATGAATACATGTTTTCTTACATTATCTCATATTAAACTTAAGGTTCCAACTCTTAACATTCCAATATAAACAATGTTATCATGTAAGCTTATTTCATGCATACACACATATTATGCCTTTTTGTTTTCATATAACAATCACCCATCTTCTTTAAATAACCTAAAAGAATAAAAGAAAACAAAGAAAAAGTCAAAACACAAAATCGAGCCATCGCAAAATAGTAGCCAATACGATCTAGTCGTTTTTCAAAACAATTAGCCCATTTTGGCTTTTAAAACATTTCCTCTTTCCTTTCTCTATAGTCGAACCTTCATCTTTGAAATATTTTGTTCTTATTTCCTTTTAAGATTAACTTAATCTCATACAAATTTTATACTTAACACACCAAATGATGGATTCTTTAAGGACATACTCTTAATTACTACAAACTCCCTTTTTCCCATTAAACTCATGAGGATTAAATCCCTATCATCTATAAGGGTTTTCTTTTCCAATATTTCACGAAATTATACTTAATTTTATTCCATATTCATAAAATTTCATCAAGAAATCATAATTTCTTCCCCAAAATTTCTCAAAATCGTATAATTCAAGAATTCAAGAAATTCAATCTTTCATCAAGATTTCATGCAAATAACTACATATAATTCATCAAAGATATTCACTTATCAATAAACATGCATAAATTTACAACAAAGAATACACACCAAGAACCCTTGTCTTGGTTAAACCTATATCTCTAAGGTGTGGGGTTGTTTCTTCAATAAATCAATATATTCTTCACAATCAAGCCTTATACTAACGAAATCTAGATATATTTTCATAATAAGCCTAATTTTCCTAAATTATCTTCAAGAAACCTAATTTCAAGATTTAGGGATTTTATATTTTATTGAATTCTTTATTTTTTTCATCTTGTAATCCCTCAAACTCAAGTTTTCTATAAATTAACACAACCAATTATGTCAAAACACCCTTCAATTTTTCAATTCCATATAAACCTTAGTTTCTAAGTTTTAGGGGTTTACACTTTTCCCTACAATAATTTTCCCTAAATTATCTTCAAGAACCCTAATTTTAAGATTTAAGGATTTCATATTTTATTTAATTCTTTATGTTTTTCATCTTGTAATCTCTCTAACTCAAATTTTCTACAAACTATCACAACCAATTATGTCAAAACACCCTTCAAGTTTTCAATTCCATATAAACCCTAATTTTTAAATTTTAGGCGTTTACACTTTTCCCCGAGTGTTTTAGTAATATAAAGATTGGGTGTTTAGAGTGCCTTACCAAGTGGATTCATATCAATTCAAACTTGATTGATCAATCCTTCTTCTCCTCCATAATCCCTCTGTTTCTCCTTGTTTTTCTTGAACTCTTTATAGGTTTTTTTTTTTTATAAGTGTCCAACCCGACATCGCGACGTCCCTAAAAATTATCCTTTTGAAAAGAACAGATTTCTGGCATCTTGTTCTTTGATGGGGAAAGGTCTCGTTTAAGGAGTCGCCACCTAGTATTATGGTCACTAGGAAACCTGACTGGTCAGCAGAGATTCTATGGTGCGGGACTGGTTGTGGCTAGGAAAGGTATTAGCACCCCTAACGCACCTTACCTGAGGTCAGCTGCATTGCTAATCTTGTCTTAAATTGCTAAAATTTTTGTTTATTTGTGTTATGACAATTCACTAGTAATATTCCTGACTCTGGCGTCAGTGAATATTTAATTACAGATACTTCCAACGCTGGTGTTGGTAAATATTCCATTCCGGGTAATTCCAACTCCGGCGTTGGTAACTCAACTACGAATAATTTCAACTCTGGCGTTGGTAAAAATTTCACTACGATAATTCCACCTCTAGCATTGGTAAAAATTTGTAGCTAAAAAAAATCATTAAAATCATTTTTTTTATTCTGGCATCAGTGAATAAAACCAATAAAAACACATTTATTTTCTTATTTCTAATGTATGCAATTTCTATTTCTATTTTTTTATTTCTATTTTTATTTTTATTTATCCTTTTTTATTTTTATTTATTTTTTAGGGCTAGGTCCAGCTCAGCCCATGTGGGTTGGGCTGGACCTAGCAGGCCTAGCCGAGTCACAGACTTGACCCGGCTGGCCATTGCTTTTTACCTGCAGACGTGCGTGAACTGCTCACACACGCCTGTTACAGGAACATGTAATTAAAATGCAGAGAGGAAAAATGCAGCTTACTTGTTGTTGAACATGTAATTAAAATGCAGAGAGGGAAAACACAGCTTACTTGTTGCTGCACTTGAAGATGAAGATGAAGGTGATGAAGGGCTGGCCGGCTGATGCTATTTTCTCCTCCTCTTGTTCTTCCTCTAGTCTTCTTTCTTTCTATCTTCTTTTTACTTTTATAGGTTCCTTCCTCTTCCCTAATCTCTCTCTCTCTCTCTCTCTCTCTCTACTATGTTTGCTCTGTTCTTTTTTCTTGTGTCACCTGTGTTTGTTCCTTTTTTTTTCTGGTTTCCTGGTTCTCTCTCTGTGTTTTCTATCCTCCTTTGTTCTATGTGTGTTTCCTCCTCCCTGGTTTTCGTTTTTCTTTTTCTCTGTGTTCGCTCCCTGATTCTCTGTTTATTTTTTACTTGATCGTCTTCTCCCCTGTGTTATGCCCTCCAGTTCATTCTCTGTTTTTTTGTTCTTTTTCGTTCCTATATACTCTATGTTTTCCTTCTTTTTGTTCACTCTGCCAATTCCTCTCTCTTTTTATTCCTTTCTGTTCCTGTCCCTCCCCCTGCGCAAGGTTGCCTTTGCCCAGCTTTTATAAGGCCAGAGACAGCCCCAGTGATGATAACAGTCGGCAGTAATGGCGTGGGGCGTTCCATTCAATGAAGAAGCGTCTCTACCTTTAATGGCAGAGCCGTTGCAGAGGAAGAGGACGAGCGAACGGTCGCCTGCAAAACGACTCCGTTTTCCAATTCTAAAGGCTGCTTTCAATTTGGTCCTTGGAATTCTTGTAATTTTGCAATCAAGCCCCTGATTAAAATGTAATTGGATCCTTTCATTTCCGTGCTATTTTCAAGCTAGTCCTTGGATTTTAATTTTTGCAATTTGGACCTCAATTAAACCCCAAACTTTGATATTTCTTCAATTAAGTCCTTGATTCCATTAATTAAATTAATTCCAAGTTCTATTAAGTCTAAACACTTATCAATTCTCCAATTAAACCCTTGATTTGATTAATTAAACTAATTCCAAGCTCAATTAAGTCTCAAAACTTATCAATTCTCCATTTAAGCCCTTGATTTGATTAATTAAACTAGTCAAGAGTTTAATTAATCTCTAAACTTCCAAACATGTTGCCTTTAACCCAAATTTTAATTCATTCTTCATTTATTTCATTTTTTTTTATTTCATAAGCAAGTTACAAGCTTTTTCTTTCACAAAGAAAATAAGTTCAGGTTCTTGCCTTTATTCCTCTCTTCTTTTTTTCTTTTTTTTTTATAACCGTATCCTCTCCCTTTTTAGTATAGGAGAAATGGTTGTTCCTTTTTTTTTTAGTCCTTAGACTTTCTATTTTCCAATTATGGTGCTTCCCTCCTAAATTGTTCCTAAAATTTAGCCCTACTCCCTTCATACAATTTCAGTCCTTTTTTTCTTTTTATAAAAAGGTTAGGGATGTTGCACATTCTATCTCATTTTGTATCTTTCTTATCATGATCCTCATTGTCTTTGTCCCTAAGATATATGTCAGCCTCTAAGCTAGATTATTGGTATAAAATTTCTCACCTACCTAAAGATTTAAGAATTCTTATTATAAAAATCCTTCTCGTAAACTCTTATAAAATCTTTAAGAAAAATAACTCTACTTTCTTCTAAAAAAACCTTTAAAAATTTGATAAAACCTCAGATTTTATCCTATAAAAAAAATTGTATAGACTCCAAGATTTGATCAACACTTGATCCCATCATCAACCTTATAATACCTCAACCCTCGCTTTCCTACACAAATTAATTATTCAATGGCTAGCTCAAGGATATACTAATGTCTATATAGGAGCCATTCATCTTTCCCTTACCTTTTATGGTAGGAAAAGACTCTTTGTAATCTTTGATTCTTATTTTATGCAACATAAATAAACATATTTAGTCACCATCCAAACAATGTCAGATGCATAAATGGTGTTCTTGACACTCTTCCCTAATATCCGGATCCATCTTACATATCCAGGTCTAGTTAGAGTTCTTAAAGCACATGAATAGATCATAAGTGCTCCTATGATATCCAATATCCACTCTGCCACTCTCCATGTTAAACTTGCTTTCCGAGTCCAAAATCATGCTTTGGACTTATTAACTCCTTTTCTAACAAGACTTTCTCTTGTTAATAGTTGAAGTTGGACAAACTATAACTTGCATCTTTGTTCCTCAACAACTCAATAGAGATAAGCTCATTCAAATATTGTCTGACTCATTGGTAAAAAACTATGAACAATTCCATTTTATAGTTCAACCTTTATAAAGTTTTAACCTAGTCTTCATCACTAAGAAAGATGGATTAGTCTAGATCTCTTTCTTGAAAGACTCAAAAACACCCTCATCATTAAGAATTTATATTGATGATGTTATAATGGTTGATGAAGATTATTGATCACTTTTTATCCCTATACAATAGTTTCTATTTGATGATCATATTATTTATGAAGCAGAATATGATGATGTACACAAGCTTTTTGATCCATTTGGTTATATATGCTTTTTATGTAATTCTTTCTCTAATGACTCAAAAAAATCTTATTGTCAAAAGAAGAAAAAACCAACTTCATAGAAGCATCTCTAACAAAGATATGAAAATAGAGATCCTAAAGTTGGGTTGCTTAGTGAACTTTTAGGAAAGTTTAACTATCATGTATTTTTATACCATGAAGAATAGTAAAGTCAATACTTCTCATTTTCTTTACAAAATAATTGCACAACTCCTAACTCTACCAGAGTCATAAGACTGTTACATGTTACAAGACTCTTATGAAGAAGACTATTCTCCTTTGGTATATAACTCCACAAAAAAAAAAAGACTAAACATACCTAAAAAGTAAAGGATTCTATAACATAGAATCTTAATGGTAGTGAAAGAGGATCTGATGGTGTTGGCAGGGGATACAATGGTACTAGTAGAGGATCCAGTTATGCTGAAAGAGGATTCATTGGTACTAATAGAGGATCCATTGGTGCTAGTAGAGGATTGAAAGGTTTTAGAGGTAGGATAGTTGATAGAGATGGTAGAAGTTGTGCCTCTTCTTAACCCTTAACACAAACATATATGAGTCTCCTAAGTATATATGGTAGTTTTATTAGTTTGATTATAATTCTATTAATAATCAATGTTCTTTGAAATTTTAGATTGATGATAGTATTTCTTCTTAACACTCTACCCAAACTAGCTGTATTAATTGAAGAATGGAGAAGAGTGGTGTCTTTGAGCAATATGGATTTATTTTAACTGTTTCAAGTAACAAGAAGAAAAATATCATGGATCTTTATGGTTGTTGTTTTGTTATCTTCATCTTTTAATGTGCATACTTTTTGTTGATGAAATTGCTTTAATGTATATGTTTTTGTTATATTTGATATTTATATTTCTTGTATTTTGTTTACTAAGGAATAACTCCTTTTTATTTCATTTGTTAAACAAGAATAATATAATAGTTAGAAACATTAATATTATATATACTAAATTAGCAACCAACAATAACTTCACACTTGCAAAACTAACCTTCATGTAGCGATTCTTGATCCAAACTACATGTATCTTCTCTTTCATTTTCTTCACTTCATCTAGTATTTGCTCGACATCATTAACACTTCCTTCCTCTCCAGTAGTTATTCAGTTTTATTTATAGGCTTGCACCAATTAATGAATGCTTTATTGGATGACTTGCCATAATATTTATAAAATAGATTGTTTTTACTAGCTTTTGTTTTTTATAATCTAACAACTACTGTTTTTTCATATTTCATGCACTTTCTATTTTTGTACTTTAGTCCATCTATGTTATTGTACGCTTGTATGCTATTAACATTTGATATAGATGATAACAAGTTGATAATGTTTGTGCTTGTTGCGCTGAAATTTTTGGTTGTATGTGTGCCTCCAAATTCTGGTAGTGTGCGCGCTAGATTTTTTAGGTAAGGTTTGTGATGAAATTTTGACTATGTGTTTATTGAATTTTTTAGTAGTGTTTATGCTGGAATTTTAGCTATGTGTTTCTTGGAATCATTGTGAAAAAAGGAAAGAATATATTGGTTTTGAGTTATGATTAATAAGGAGAAGAATGAGATGAATATGGTGGTCAGTTGGTGTGCTCAGATGGTTTTTTTTTTTTGTTGATAAAGTGGCTTTTGTTGGAAATGGTTGCTTGGTTGAGAGAATAAAATGTCAAAAAATGAAGAATTTGATATGTGTTTGTGGCTGGAAATGACGAGAAAAAAGGACGAAATGTGGTTAAAAACATGTTAATGATGATATTTTTATAATTATAATGCAAATAAACAACGACTTGTTTTTTTAAAATAAGCAGCAACAACAATGTCAATGGCATTTTCATTACTTTTACATAACATGGGCTCTTTAGTTAGTAAATAAAATATAATAAAAACAATATAAGTAATTCAATTTTTTTTTGTTGATTTTTTATGTGTTTAATTGAAGATGTAAAGAGTTATGGATTTATAAACTCCAAATATAAACAATAATTATTTAAAGAATAGAGGAAAAATAACAAAAATAAAAAAAAATACAAGATATTAGTGTAATTTTCTTTAAACTAAAAGAACAAGGACATAAGATGAAGAAATTGAAGCTTAAGAGATCCAATGGAACTTTTACATATCTTTTGTGGAAAATTTCTCTATTTCTTCCTTCATATCAATTTTGATCCTTTATCTCTCAATTTTTTTTATAAAAAAAACTAAAACTCTATTTTGCAAAACTAGTTATTAATTTAATGTCATAGCATTTGACAACACATTAGATATGTGAGGGAAAACATATGAAAACATATTTAAGTGTATAAAACCATGAAAACATAGATTTCAAGGATTAAATTGAAAATAAAATAAAATTTAATGAGTGTTTTTAAAACCTTACAAAATACAGGTGCCAAAATATAAAAAATTGGCATAATGCACACTTGTTTTTACAAAGGAGGTGAATAATGTATTTTTGAACAGTTAAAGATATATGGTTTAAATTTTGTTTGTTAATTGCTAAATTCTTGTTCCTATCTGTCCATTTCTTTCGATAATCTTATTTTAAAAAAAAAATCCATCAGCTTTTCATTGTCCACAAGACAAGTTCACTATGGATTGAAATATTGAAATAACTATTTCCCCTTCACAAATAAAATCAATTAAATTAGTCTTTTTCATGGGGTGCATTATCATTGTTATATTGATCGAGGATAAATTAGTCTTTTTACATCTTGAATACAAAGTAAAATGAATTAAATATCTTTAAAATAAAAAAGAAGTCAAAACTAGAAACCAAAGGCTTTTCAGTCATTTAACGATTTGGTTGCACAATGTCATAACTAACTTGCCTCTTAGAAAGAAAATAAAATAAAACTAACATCCAATGACAAATTTATATTTTCATCTTGTTTTTTTACTTATAATCAATTTAAATCATGAGCAATTTGGTATTTTCTTAAATATAAATATAATTAAAAAAAATCACAGTAGCCAGTGCGTTTTATGCATGTCTTAACGAGTAAGAGGCATCCACACACTTTGGGAGGCACGTGAGGCGCTTTTTAATTGTGAATATTGCCTTTCGTTATACAGTTGGATGGCGCGTGTGATGTTTCCCGATTGTGAAACGTTACCTCTTGTGATAGAGTTAGATGCACCTCATCATTCTATTCATGGTGGTCCACCTCGTGTTTACGAAGGAGTAGTGGTTAGATTGCAATGAATTTTTTTCTTTTCCTCCCCCTTTCCTCTATTTTCATCTCAAATTTCATGCTAGCCCTTTTAAAAATCAAAAGTGTTCTGTTAGTTTATATTTGAATCAATTTTGACATTTATTCTTTTGATTGTTATTTGTTTTACTTTTAATGCTTTTTAAAATTAAATTTTTTTCAATTTTATCCCTTATCATTTTATTTCATTTAATTTTTGTATCTAATTTGGTCTTCATTCTTTTGATTTTTTTAATCTTCTCTTGATTTTTTTTTTTAATTTCATCCATTAACATTTTATTTCATTTAAATTTGGTATCCAATTTGGTTCTTGTCACAATCTAATTTTGGGTTCCCCTAAAATTATCATTTTCTTTTATACAAAAATAAGAAAAGGGAAAAAAAGGTTGAAAAATAAAATAAAATACAGGAAGACAAGTGAGTTGGTTGACAAGAACAAACTAAAGAGGCATCTACATGCTTAAATAAGAGATGAAAGGACCAAACTGAATTTTTGACATTTTTAGAAACTCAATTGCATTCTTGAAGGACCTAAACATAAAAGGTAATGCAATTTTAAGGTTAACTTAAATGGATATTGGATGAATTTGCATAAAAATTAAGTCTGAGAACTTAGTTAGATTTTTAATAGTCTGATTTGATTTAATCATGAGTTTAATTAATTAAGACCGAAACTAAAAGAATTAATTAAGTGCAAGGACTTAATTAGACTTTTAATGGGTCAAATTAATTTTATTAAGAACTTTATTGGTGAAATATTCAGTTTGGAAGCATAATTTGGGTTTAATTGAGAAGATTGAAATTTTAAAGGACAAAATTTAATTTTTAGAAGCTTAATTGAATTAAATAAGGGGTGAAATTATAAGAAAATCAAAGTTTAGGAGGTCAATTAAGAGCTAAATTGAATAAATTTAGAATCAAGAACCAAAGTGCAATAGGTGTGCAAATTTAGGGACTGAAATCAATCAGATTCAGGGGTCAATTTGATGGTTGATAGGGGTTAAATTGAAAAAATTAGAAACCAATGATTAATTTGAAAAAAATGCTCAAATTAGAGGAGTCAAAGAAAGTTCTTAGGGATGCGATTGCAAAAATTAAGAAGTTTTAGAAGTTATTTAGAGTTTCAATTCTTAAACCCTAATTTATTATATTACAAAAATTTAATCAGAGCCGTGATACAACGCAACCACATGTTATTCAAAGAGCGTGTTTAATATTGCGTTAGTGATTTTTTTTTAAAATCCTTTTCGCTCAGAAATATATGAAAATAATATTTTTGTTTTTCAAAAATAAATTTTAAAAAACAAAAAAAATTATCTTTAACATCAACTTATCAAGATAATCCAAAAACACTAAAAAAATTAATTTTATGCAAAACAAATTCTAAATGTTTACCAAGTATTTGATATTGCGATAGTAATTAATTTTAAAAATATTTTTTACTTAAAAATATATAAAAATAATATTTTATTTTTATTTTTTAAAATTTATTTTAACATTAAAATATTAAAATAATTCAAAAACATTAAAATAATTAATTTTAAATAAAAACAAAAATTTTAAATTTTTAACAAGCAACTTTTGCCCCGTAACAAATGCGATCTCATAAAATAATCGCAAATCAGTGAGAACACACACAACATAAACGTGTTTTTTTTCTTCTTTTTTTTTTTAATAAACACAAGTCATTGTGTGTAATTTATTTTTGTCTCTCTCTCCTCTACCAAATCGCACTTTCGTGTTCGTTCCTCAATTTTGATTGCTTGTGTCAAATTTCACAATCTCTTGTAGAATTTAGAAAGGAAAGGAAAGCTCCATCTATAAAAAATTTCACTTTCGTGTGCGTTCCTGGTGCTTTGTCTAATCTATCAATCTATCTATCAAAAATAAAAAAAAACACAATTTCCCTTCACTTTTTTCGTAATTTTTGGCCCAAAACACCATCTGGGTCTTGTTTAAAATGCTTACAGAAAGCTTGATCTCATCCGGTTCAATGCTATTATCTACGCTTTGCATACCAAATGGGTATGCTCCCTCCACTGGGACTGGGTTACCATTCAACACTTCACTTTGTTTTAGAAAGAATCTGAGAAATATTGTTTGTGCTTGTGTGGCACCTCCTCCACCCAACAACATGGGAGGCGATGGATTTGCTGCAACCAAATTCATTGTAAAGTTTCTCCTCCTTCCTTCTTATGTTCTGTATATTTTTTTGCATTATTTATATACTCTTGTAGAATGCTGCTGTTTATGCTTCATCTTCATCGTGTTTTTCTGTGGCTTATTTTCATGCTCGGTATTTTAGGAAATTTTTACTGCAGCCCACCTTATGTTTTGCCTTCGTTGTGTTAGATGATGTAGTTGTGAATTGGATGGATTCTTCTCTATCTTTTAAATTTCATTGATATGGTCTTTTGCATTGGTTTGAATGGATTACGTAACTAGGATTCATATAAAGCAGAGAAATTAAGCACCATAGGTGATCTGGAGGATGGTTCTGATGTTCTCATCGAATGCAGAAATGTTTACAAGTCATTTGGAGAGAAGCATATATTAAGAGGTGTGAGCTTCAAGGTGAAATTCTTTTCAATGTTGTGTTTGCTGTTTAACAATTTTTTTATTGCTTATTTTCTACTATTTGATTGTTGTGCTTATTAATACCAAAAATAGATTTACCTAAACCTATTTTGATAGGATTAAGCTGACTTAGTTGAATCATGGGCAAGGCTCAAGCCCCAAATTTTTGCTGGTTGAGTTGCTATTTGTTCACAAGCTTCTAGGAAACCAATGATAAGCAGAAAGCTTGATATTTTCCTAACAAGACAGTATCTTTAATATATTGCCATTGCGAGCCATGCTTTAAATCAATTTTCTTTTGGAGAGAGGGAGGGCGGGGTGTTTCTGTGGCATAAGTCTTAAATCTGTGTATTGTTTCATCTACCTATTGCGTCATTTATTCTTTATCAATTTATCGGCATGGTGATAAGTTTTCACTTATGCAGATTAGACATGGTGAAGCAGTTGGAATAATTGGGCCTTCTGGTACTGGTAAATCTACAATTTTGAAGATTATTGCTGGACTTCTTGCTCCGGACATGGTAATAATCAAACTAAATTTTTTGTTGCTTTGATCTTTATGTAACTGTATTTCTATACTGATTCATACTAAAGTGACTAGGCTGTGCCTCAGTATTTTACCTTAGGTGGTTTTACATAGACCATATCTAATGTCAGGGCGAGGTTTATATTCATGGTAAAAAGAGAGATGGTTTGATCAGCGATGAGGGGATTTCTGGGCTTCGAATTGGATTGGTAAATCTTTATTTTAGTTATAAATCAAAGGGTTATTTCTCTTGTGCTATTTTATCAGTAATTACACTCATCTTTTTTCCACATTCTTTGTGATAGGTGTTTCAAAGTGCAGCACTTTTTGATTCTTTGACTGTTCGTGAAAATGTTGGTTTCCTTTTGTAAGATAGAAATTACCTTTTCTTCTCAGCAGTTGGAATTGATAGCATGACTTTAATTTCAATACCTTTTCTGGAGAAAAAAAAAAAGAAATCTCATTTCTTAATGCTTTTGACTTGCTTAGATATGAAAATTCTAGCATGTCGGAGGAACAAATTGCTGAACTTGTGACGGAAACTTTGGCCCAAGTTGGTTTAAAGGTATGTTGGATCCAAAATTTCACTTGTACTGCATCATATGGTTCCTTCCTGGCTAAGCAATCATCTCGTGATGGGTTGCGGTGCCCTCAATTTAATATATTTAAGCTACATATATGGATACACTTTGTCACATGTGTTTGGCTGGGCGGTTCAACTTGCTTTTCATCAAATTTTGAAATATATTTTTTTTTTGCTTAAAATTGTATTTTTATGTTTTCGGGTCGTTTTGATGTGTTGATGTAAAAAATGATTTTTAAAAAGTGAAAAAACATTATTTTGATGCATTTCCAAGCGAAAAACTCTTTGAAAAGCAACTGCTACCACACTCTTAAACACCCCCCTATTCTAATGCTGTCAATTTCCAGCAATGTAAAGTTCAATTTCCTGCTGAAGTTTAGAAACTGCCTGTATTTCCTTGGGCTAGTTTCCATCATTGCAGAAGGCTTAGAAACTGTCTCCTTTTCCCTGCTCTCTTATTGAAGCCTCTATTTTAGATAAGGAAACCCTTTACTTTTAGGTTGATGAAACTTAATATTTTGTTCAGGGAGTAGAGGACAGGTTACCTTCTGAGTTATCTGGTGGAATGAAGAAAAGAGTTGCTTTAGCTCGGTCTATAATTTTTGATACCACAAATGAAACAATTGAGCCAGAGGTATGTCAAGCAATGAATTAATTTTGTTCTCTAATCTTTTTGGTTTTAACTGCCACTAATAGCATCTGTTGTTGTCTTAATATATGGCTGCACTGAGACCATTTTTCTGTTAAACATTCTTTGATGAAAATATGGTTAAGGAAATGACTTTTCTCGTGTCATCCTCTGGTGGTTGGCATGTGTAAGGAAATCTATACCGATAGGATGACTGAAAGTTGCTGTCAAAGATAATTCTGGTGATTGGTGTTTTGATTATGGTGATTTTAGCTGCTGCCTGGTGACTGTTAATGGCATCTGACTATTGTTCTATTGATCAATGGAGATATGTTGCATGGTGGCAAGCAACCATGGTTTTGGTGGTTGGTGACAGTTTGTTGGCTGACTGTAAAGCAAGTATGTGCTGATTTGATGGTCAGTGGTAGTTTCCTGTGATGAGTGATTGACCTGTAGGTGATAATTATATAATCATGAGATTGGTTGCTTCTGGTGTAAGGTTTAAGTTTGTTCTGGGAAAAAAGTGATTACTGTTTCCCAAAATTTTGCTTCAATCCTTATGGTGATTGAAAATCGTATGATTTGATATTTCCTCAGTTACACTAAATATGCTGGCAGACAATGGTCAGTGGATGCTGCCTTCAACAAAGGGGTGGCTGATGGGATGTGGTTAACCAAGTAGTACTCCATGGTGCTTTTTTTTATTCTGATCTTGTAACTTCTTTTAAAATTTTTTACTTGTTTCCCGTAAGAAACTGAAATGCTTTGTTTATATCATTCAAACATCGTCAAAGTAATGTTAGTGAGACATTGCCTGGTGCAGTGATAATGGTTTCCTTGATGTGATCTTATCCTGCTTTGATTTTTTTCCCTGTTATCTTATAGATTTGATTATTTTACTTTTATATCTAACATTGCTTTGTTTATGCTTTGTCTCATGGTGTTTTGTTGCACAACTGCTGAAGAGTTACTTTGATGTGATTTTATCCTGCTTTGATTTTTTTACCTGTTATTCATAGTTTTTCACTTTGCTGAACAGGTACTCTTATATGATGAACCAACAGCCGGACTCGATCCAATAGCATCTACTGTAGTTGAAGATCTCATCCGCTCTGTTCACATGAAAGGTGAGGATGCACTTGGGAAACCTGAGAAGATTGCGTCCTATGTGGTGGTCACTCATCAACATAGTACCATTAGAAGGGCTGTTGACAGGTTAGCAGTGTCAAAAAGTTTTTTGTAGTCTTGCACTATTTGTTGGCACGGACCTGTAAGGTGGCATTTCCTAAGCACTGCTGTGTGTGTAGGTTGTTGTTTCTACATGAAGGAAAGGTTGTTTGGCAAGGAATGACTGATGAATTCATGACATCAGCCAATCCAATTGTTCAACAGGTAAGAATTGTAGTGGTAGTTTTGAAACCTTCATAATTTAGTTTGCACCAAACTTCAAACAGTGAGTTTTGTTTACATGTGCTGCCAAACTATTAACTATACACTAAAGATATTGAATATAATAAAGGTGATGCTTGGTGGTCATGTTTGGTTAAATTGTGAGTGCTATAGTACTAGTGAAAAGGGAAATGTGACTTTCAGTGTCTAAAGTTTCTCATCAGTGGGATCTTGGATTCATCGTCACTGCAATGTGAGGAAATGTCATTTCTATTGCTGTTTCCTGCATTAGCTACATAGCTAACTGGGCTTCAGTCTTATATTCTCTTCATTCCCCACCTTTTTTGTCCTTCCCATTTCTTGTAGTGGTGGAAACAAGTAGTCGGGCTTTCTTTGTTGAGACAGCGTTATTATGTCGCCTATATTGTGATAGCTTTGCTGTCACGAACATCTCTTGTGTGTGAGCGCAAGCGTTCGTTTGAATACGTATGTGTGTGACGTGCAGGCGTGCGTTATATTTCAGTTCTAACTTAATGCCTTGCCTTTTCTTGTTTCAGTTTGCATCTGGCAGCCTTGATGGGCCTATTAAATACTAGGACATGAACCATGGGTTTTCGTTTCAGACAAACTTCTCTGGAGTTTGAAGACTAGATATCTCATCAACAGGTGCATGCAAATTTTGCCGCTTCCCACCAGGTCTACACTTTTGCAAACTTGTAACTGACTGATACAAAATTGTCTGGAAAGAATAAACTAGTTCAACTTTGGGCGCCATCTTGCTTTGAAAGAGCCTGCTTCTAAATATATGATTAGTTGCATACCATCATATAGTAGTTAGTTTTGTATGTGTATGTGATGAGGTGCTTACGAAGTAGTAAAAATTTAAACACATAAAATTAATTAATTATTTATAGTATACGAAAATAAGGATATTATCCCACACAAATATAAATATTAGAGCTTAATCAAGACAAACTATTTAAGTTTAAGTTAAAGCAAACCAAGTAAAGATGCACTAAATATACTTTAAACAATAAGTAAAATGAGTATTTTGTTTATGATCTAAACTAACTAAAAACAAAGAAAAAAAAAAACAAAAGAAATCAATTCTAAAAAATAAGTAGAAAATCATCTGAAAAAATATAGAAATGTTTCTCGAGGATAATTAAATATTATTAATTGAATTTAGATATGTTTTTTAATAAATCAACCAAGAAAAACAAGTTTTTTCAACATATCCTAACTTTTAGTTAATCTAATATTTATGAATCAATTAATCCTAATCATATAATAACCTTCATTAGACATGCAATATTCAATCACATGACAACTTTAACGTTAAGATAGATGCAATTGATTCATAATATTTAAACACACATAAAAAGTTAATTTAATCAAGAAAAGTTAATTTAATCAAGATTTATATTTTTCAAGTATCAAATAATCAAACATGAGTTTGAAAAATTTTATACTTATACTACTTAAAGTTAACTAGTCATGAATTCGTTATAAACTAATCACTAGTAATATATTTAAAACCAAAAACATATGTTGCTCATCATATAAAATTTCAATCATCAACTCTTAAGTTTAATTATAGAAAAACATAAGATATTCATATATTATAATCTAATATAGAATAATTTGAAGTATAAATTTTCATGACATTCTAACCTTTTAAAATAAAAAACTAAGCTTGTCATAAAATCAAAAAAGGAAAAAGATAAAAAACAATAATTATGAAAAAAAATTGAATCCCCTTCTTCTCTTATTCTATGTTCTGAACGTGATTCTTATTTTTTTTTTTTAAAGGTTAGGATTGATTATATATGAAGTTGAGGAGGTGAATAAGTTTTCTAGTTAATAACTAATTTCTAATAAGATTAATTCACTTGGAATTGAATTCAATTCCAAGGTTTAAAATTTCTTTTAGGGTATTGATTTGAATTCCAAATAGAATTCAATTCATAAAAAAATATCAAAAGCAAATCAGAGAGAGGAGACCTTTTGATTTGCTACAACAATTGAATTCTAGTTACCATTGAAAATTATTTTCCAAGAATACCTCTTTTTTTTTCTTTCCTTCAAAAAATCCTACAAAATTATTATGATGTCGCGGTTGCACAAATTAATTACCCTAGTTTAAAACACACAAGATAGTATAGAGCAAGCAAGGGGTTGATCCCACGAGGAAAGTTCAAGTCAGATTTTTATGCTAGATGATATGCAATTTTAGGGGGGGTTGAATGTTATTTAGGCTAAAGCAAAAGATGTTATTTAGGCTAAAGTAAAAGAAAACAGAAAACTATCAAGCGAAATTAAATAAAATTAGAAAATTATCAAGAGAACAAACCTTGGTCACAAGTAAATGTCCACATACAGAAATCATAACTGATCATGAAAATGAGATATCAATTTATATTCTGAATATTTATCTCTTCTTAACATTAGTTAGTTAACAGATCCGTCGTATAATTAACCCTAATCATTAAACAACCACAGTGTCCGCACTAGTAATTTAATTCAATGGTAGCCTTAATAACTAGATAAGTTGATTAATCAAGAAAAATAATTGTTCGCAGTCTATGTTTGATTTGATTGAATGTTTTCCCTAAGATTAATAACGTAGATCCGCCACAATTATTAAACTCAGTTGCTTCACAAGTTCATATACCACAACTCCGGTTTTGATATCAAACTTAGCAATAGATTGTTTACAATTATAACTTAGAGTCCGCTCTAGCAATTAAAATAAACAATTATAGAAAAAATAAGTATAGGAGAACAAACATATTCATCATATAAACTGAAAAGAAAAGGTAAAATAAATCTCACAGTTCTTGAAATCCGAAGGTTTTCGTGTCTTTGCAACCAAGAAAAAGAGTTTAGCCTTGCATGTTTGTTGAACAAGTAATAAAAAAGGAGGAGGAATGCATGATTTCAGGTTTCTTAGAGGAAGGGGGCATTTTTCTCTTCTTGGCTGGCTGCCCCCTTCTCTTCTCTCATTCTTTTTATATCCTAGGAAACCCTAGTCTCTATTTTACAAAATAGTCATTTCGTAAGTAGACAATTTACATTTAAGTACTTCAATAACTATTTTCCTAAAAAAGAAGAAATAACCTTGCATGAAATCTTTAAGCTTTGACTTTGAGAGCTAAATTGTTGAAATAAAAACTTAGATGTTGATTTAGATGCTTCGGAATGTAATTTGAATTCGTTTCTTCATGAAACCTGTTTGTTGGCAGAATTCAGTTGTCATTTTTAAAAACTCATATCTCCCTCATATGACATTGTTTTTGGCTGAAATTTGGAGCATTTATAGGTCTTTGAGTAAGGAATCCAACAAAATTGAGTTTGCATTAATTGGACTTCTATAGCTCCAAATATTCAAGTTGGAATAGCCGAAGGTCAATACTAGCAAATTGCGAGATTTAACTTTGAAGGCTGTGATTTTCACTCTCTTTCTTATTTTATTTTCTTGCCTTAGATTTCCAGAAAGGTATGGATATTAGCTTTTTAATGTCACTGGAATCATTTCATTTTGACCTCTAGAGCTCACGCTCTGTACAAAACATCGACTAAAGGTCAAATTTGCCAATTACCTCCATTTACTCCTTTTTGCATATTTTATCCAAAAGTGCCTTCAAAACATAAAACATAGACAAAACACTAGTTAAATATAGGTAAAATTATCGAATAATATGATTGTATCAAAAATAACTTTTTATTCTCCACAAAACCCCCCTACTCTCTTACTCTTTATTGTATCTTCTTCAAACACAATTTCAACAAAAAGCTTTTAGCCAAGAATACCTGGAAATTGTTTTTCTTCAAAAACCTTGACCTTATCCTTTGTGGTTCTCTGTAAAACCCAAAAAACCCTGTGGTTTCTTTTTTTTTCTTCATTAGCTAGCAAGGCAACCAACATAAAACATAGTCCTTGCAAAAGGAAAAAAAGGCCAAATTGAGGAGGAACGCTTGAAACTTTATTGACAAAAAAGCAAATGAAATGAGGGAATTGGAGGGAGATGATGAGCTTTTTATTACTCTCTACTTCTTCATTTGCTATAGCTTTCCATTTTCATCCTTTGGCTGAGGTTCTTTCCTTTTCTCTTCTTCTAGTTTCAATATAATTTTTCCATTTTGACTCTCATAGATATGATTCTTGATACCCCATTACATAAAAATTGATTATTTGAGTATTTTGCCAACAATTTTTTTTAGCTTTCTAATCTTTACATAGCATAGTTGAGTGATAAATATGCTTTCTTTACATTAATTCATGTTCTTAATTTTTCTTACAATGATGTTTACCACTACAATGCCGAACAATAAGAAATGATTTTTAAATGAAGGGCAAAATAGTTAAGATTGCCAATTCAATTCATTTTCTTTTAATTGAATTCAATTATGTAGTTTAATATTTTATTCCAAACATAAGAATTGTAATATGTTATCAATTGAATTCAAATTTACCTTTTAATTGAATTCAATTTCATATATGATTTGGTTCTGAAATACTTGTTAAGGTTTCTTTATACTAATTTGATTCTAATGACTTATGCATTGACTTTGATATTCTATAGAGGTTTCCTAATCATGTGGGACCCTTGTTATATCAATAATGAGTTACCATGTCATCATCCTATCATAGAAAGATAAGCTAGACTCGTGCTGGTTTGTTGGAAGATTTTAGACTCGATTTCAAAGCTATTGTTCTCTCTCATTTGGACAAGTTATTGGGCCTACCATCTGTTGATAGAAATCTTGAGATGTCTAGTTTTCATCCTAACTTGAATCACAACAAAATTCCACTTGTAGCTTCACATATGGTCTAAAGAGTACATAGTGGTCCAATCTAGTTGGTTTGCTTTAATCAATCCTAATTCCATCAAAATTCTTTGTTCAAGTTGGATTCCTAATGCAATTAGAATTTGCACTTCTTAGCTCTAATAACTCAATCCCATGTTCTCTTTCTATTCTTTGCTTGAAATTATGCTAACCTTGCTTTATTTAGCTTATTTTTATAATTTGTATTTTCATAGCACCATTAAGTAAAAAATAAGTTAAGTTATTTTAAGATATAAAACATGAATTGGAGATGAGAGCTATATTTTGTATCTCCAATATTTAGATCTTGGATGCTTGGGTGATTTTTGTGACCTATCATGCTATATGGTCATATTCGGGCCTAATTTTAAGTATTGAGAAATCGGTCATATCTAAAGGAGAAGATTACAATCTACACATTCCATCACTTCATTTCATTTTCTTTCCATTCTTTCAATTTGGCTAACCTTTAATTTGGGTTTGTTCATCCATATTCATATATTTTTCCTAATAAAGATTATGAAATTGTGTCCTCTTCATTTCCTATTCTTCTTTAATCTTCTCATTTAGTTTTTTCTAAATTTACAAGTGTAAGAACCCTAAGGCTTTCACTTTGAGGTTTCTCCCTCTCCCTTATCCTGAAATCTTAAAGCAACAAACAAAGAAGTGATTTTACTCTTACCACACGATTTTAAACAAGCTTTAGGAAAGGTTTTAGTGATTTTTTTCTTCTCTTCCTCTTGGTTTTTCTCTTCTTCTGCTGTCCCAGCTGACCCTCTAAGTTCTTCCTTTTTTCATGTTTTTGGTTCTCCTTACTTATTCTAACTCTCCTTTCACTCAAGCATTCAAAAAAGGTGGCATGCAAGTTGTTTTGGATGAGTTTCTTTGCAAGAGAGAAGGTTGCTGCAGCTATGATTGTTGCTGGTTTTGGGGGAGAGGAAAAATCATCTCCTTTTCTCCCCTTGCATTTATACTCCCTCTTAAATGTTATGAGAGTTTTTGGGTGTGGGTTGTTCTTATTCTTGTTCCCCTTTTTGGTTAACTTAGGGATGACACTACCAGAAAATCGATAAATACAAACGGAAATACCGAGGGAATATTTTCGTCGGTAAATTTTCAAGGGATTTTATCGACAAAAATATTCCCTTGATATATACAGAGGGAATTACCGTGGGAAACAAAATTAAAACAAACCAAAAAAAAAATGACGACGTGTATTTTTACCGACGAAATTACCAACGGAATTTATTCCATCGGTAAAATCCGTTGGTAAATTCATTGGTAAACTATGAACACTGTTCATCATGTCAATTACAAAGGGAATCACTGACGGAATTTTCCTTCGGTATTTTCCAGAGAGCTCCAGAACTGTTCACTTTTCAATTGCACTATTAATTGTTGTTCTTTACAGACAAAATAATCGACGGATTGAAAAGTCGTCGGTGTTATTTGGCGGTTTTCTGAAAAAATTCTATTAATTTAAAATTTTCATTTAAATATTACAAACGGAATCACCAACGAATTGAAAAACCGTCGGTAATTATTGGCGGTTTCTGAAAACTTTATACGAAATTGAAAATTTAAATTAACTATTACCGATGGAATTACCGATGGAATAATTAAAAAATATTAATATTCAATTATCCGTCGGTAAATCCGTTGCTATGTGCCATAATAAAAAGCCTGAATCTTTTTATTTCACAAGAGATAGACTCAGTTCTTCTTCTTCACTATATGTAAAAAATATCAATATCTATTTCTTTCTCTTCTTTTCTCTCCTGATCTCCTTCTCTTTTTCTCCATGCTCGGGTATGTCTTCTTCTTCTTTCTTCTTTTATCCTCTTAGTTTTTTTTTAATTAATATGTTTTACGAAAATTGTTTTCTCTCCATAGCTTCATTTGCAACTACATTAAGGTAATATTTTTCTTTTTTCTTCTTTTTTCATGATTGTTTTCACTATATTTGTTTTTTATTTTATTTTTAATTTTTTTTGTTCTTAATAATTGTATAAATGTTGTTGTGAGATTTTTTTTTCATATGAGATCAATTTTTAGTTGATTTATTTATAGGATTTTTAAATTTTTAGCAATGGCAACTTCATTTTTTTCATATGAATTGTTTTAGTTGAATTTATTTTTTCATTTTATTTATTTGTTGCAAATTTGTTTGAGTTGATTTTCTTGTTCTTTTTTCCAAGCATTTTGAGTATATATTATATAGAGTGTTGATTTATGTTAATTTAATTATTTTATAATTTTATAAAATAAATTTTTTTAAAAATGTTTTTAAATAATTACCGACGGAATTATCGATGGAATTCTTTCGGTAAATCCGTTGGTAATAAAAAATATTATTACCGATGTGTCTATTCCGTTAGTAAATCTGTCGGTAATAATATTTTTTTATTACCAACAAATTTACCGACAGACAAAAAATTACCGATGAAAGATTCATCGACAGAGCATTTCCGTCGGTGATTTTGTTGGTAAATTAATTACCGACGGAATATGTGTCTTACGCCGACAGAAAAATTTCGTCGGTAAAACTGTAAAATCTTGTAGTGTGGTTTGTTTCTCATAATTCTTACCTAGATTAGGTTGGCCTATACTATTTATTTATTTTGGGTCTTACAATTATGGACAAGCAGATTTAATCCATAGGGTAGTTTGCTGCACTATTCTTTTTAGCTGGTGATACTCACAATTTACAACTTGCCACCAAATATGTGTATGAGGTCAAAATTCATGTTCTTATCTACGGTCATACCCGATCCTAATATTTCAACTAAAAATATAGATGTTTATCTTTGACCATTGATTGATAAGTTGAAGCAATTGTGATCATCTAGTTGATGATGATATCTCGAAGAAATGGAATTTTCAGATGAAGGTAACTTTGATGTGAACTATTAATGATTTTCTTGCATATGAGATGGTTTTTGGTTGGAGCACGCATGAAAAATTAACATGTCTATACTATATGGAAAATAACAAGGCCTTCACTTTAACAAATGGTGGTAAATAGTCTTTTTTTTTATTGCTACCGAATGTTCTTGCCAACCAATCACAAGTACAAAAAGAACAAAAAAAGACTTATTTATAGGTAGAGTTAAAAGGGATGTTGCAATGCTGGTATTGTCGGGTAAAGAATTGTATGACGTGGCCTCATAGTACAGGGGCATTAGTTTTAGTTTTCAATCCGGTAAGCAAAAGTTTCGTGTTTTTACAACCCACAATTTGGTAAAGCAAAGTGTTTTTTTGGAGCTTCCTTATTGGAAGACTAATCTCCTCCGCTATAATCTAGATTCATGCATATAAAAAAGAACATGTTTGAAAACATTTTTAACACGGTGATTGATATGAAAGGGAAGACAAAGAACATCATAAAGGATAAAATGAATATACCTTTGTTTTGTCATCATAATAACACGAAGTTGGTTTATAATGAGTCACAAGTTGCAAAACTCAAAGCCAGCTTTGCCTTGCATAATTATTTGTCTACCAATGGCTTAAGGATCTATGTTTTCCTGATGGATTTGCTTTAAACATACCTAAATTGGTGAATTTGGAGGATGACAAATTGTATGGAATGAAAAGTCATAACTTTCATGTGTTTCTGCAAACACTCATTCCACTTGCTTATCGGGATTTATTGCTAAAAAGAGATGCACCCACGGAGATCAATTATTATTTTAGAGATATATGCTCTAACAAATTGCATACCCGACATATGAAGAAGCTTGAAACGAATATTATGTAGACAATCTGCAAACTTGAGATGATATTCCCATCATCTTTTTTTGACTCAATGGAGCTTCTACCCATACATTTACTTTTTAAGGAAAAAGTTGGAGGCCCTGTCCAGTATAAATAGATGTATCAATTCAAGATGTTAGAGATTACACATGCTTCCTACTTAAATTTCTATTGTTTTTTTTTGAAGTTTAAAATATTCATTTAATTCCATACAGATAAGTGTTCAACCTAAAGAAAAAAGTTAAAAACAAGGTGTATGTTAAGGCTTTGATACCTAAGGCTTATATTTTTGAAGAAATCTTAACATTTATCTCGTGCTAGTTTAATCTTCAATTGAGAACAAGAATCAACCTTGTTCCAAGACCTTTACTAAATAATGTAGTGAGGGGAAGATACATGATAGAAATTGAATTCAGACATGCACATAATTATGTGTAATTTACTGCGATGAATTAAGACATTTTATTCATCAAGTACAATATTATCATGTTATTTTAAAACAATTTTCTCTTATAATCTCATAAACTAATAGATTGAAAAATTCTTGATTGGTGACATTGTCAATTTTTACTATTTTAAATTTCACATCTGACCGAATCTCAAATTTTCCTACTATAAGATGAATAATTTGTCATGTGGTTCAGAATACATGTAAGCAATACTTAATAATTCTTATATCTTATAATACTTAACTTCATTAAACCTTTCTCTTTAACTGTTAATGGTTGTAATTATGTACCGGGTATATCAATTGAGAGAGAATGCTAATGGTAGTTATGCTAGTAGTAGTTTGAATTTACTGTGTTTAGATCTCGAAAGAAAGGTCAAGTGATATAAAGGGTATTTCTTCAATGGATATGTATTTCATATTAAAGAGTATGGTCAGGGTAGAAAGACCTATAATAGTCGAGTTTGTATTAAGGGATCAACTTCTAATGAGTTTGATGTTAATTATTATAGAAAGTTAGAAGAGGTGATTGAAATGCAATAACATAACAAGCTTAATAAATTATTTTTATTCAAATGCTATTGGTATGATACCACCAATAGAGGAGTGACAGTAGATCCTCACCATAGTTTGATCAAAATTAATAGAAAAGCTAGACTTCGCAATGTCGACGATGTCTTTGTTTTTGCTAAGCAATACTAACAAGTTTACTACACATACACTCTTTTCTTTAGAAATGATCGTTCTATGGTTGATTCGTTATCCATAGTGAAAACCAAACCCATGCCCAAGTTTTTCAGGATGGTAACGATGAAGTAAATGCAAGAGACAATGTCTTTCAAATTGATGAGTTAGTTGATGCATATCGAGTTGTTTTGTTTACCGACTTTGAAGAAAATTTAATTTTTCATGTTCCTGAGAATATTGTTATTGATGTTGACATTGAGAAGAAAAATAATTTACTGAAAATAAATAAACATATAGAAGTCAATGATGTAACATCCCCATCCTCCAGAGGATGTTAAGACATGGAATTCTACAACAATTTACAGATTTCAATTAAATATGAGTCTTTATCATGGATTTGTTTTGTCTATTTATACATGTAATCATGCTCCTTTATTTATTAGTAATTTTATTGAAAATTTGGGAGAGTTTTCTTTATAAGTGAACATACCAAGTTATCAACTATCTCATCCATTTCACAATCATTATCATAACATTGTCCGTTTGTCTTAGACTTTAATCCAAATCATTTCAACCATAAGTCAACCCCATCCATTCTTTTAACATTATATATACATATTGCAATGTTTCAATAATTACATCATATTCATTCAACAAGAACTTAACTATAAATAAATGCCAAGAGAGAAATATATCTAATCTCATATACTTATTAATTTGAATTAAATAAAAGGAGAAGGTACAACCTAAACACATGTCTTAAGCTTTTCTTTCATTTATGCACACGCTATGTTTACTTTACTAGATCTCTAATTAATCCCTTTACTACCTATACATGTGTTTTATTTTATTTGAATTTAATTTAATGTTCAGTATAAAACATGATTATTTTATTTATACACATCATGGCAAATTATGTGAAGATATACATCAACTTGCATAATAATATTCTACTTCAGAATTCCATACATAAATCCAAACATAGGTAGAACAATGTCATTAAAGAAATAGAGATAATAAAAGAAAGATTTTAGTCAAGTTTACAACATTATTTACATATACAACAAAAGTTTCGAATTCCAAAGTTTGATTATAACCTAATTACTTGGCCCGCCGATACGAAAAGGTCCTGCAATAAAGATTTATTAAGCATAAATTCATATTTCAAAAATAATTTGTCTTATAAGTATGTATAATGATGAGAGTACTCATCTTTTTTATCCAATCCTATAAAATATTTCACGAACAATAGTCATAATTCCACAATAATACCACATTGAGATATTCGTACTTGACATGTGTACGATCTACTCTCAGTTTTAAATCAGTCAGCGTGCTTTGACTCATATAGTTATCAAATATTTCATAATGATTTATCATTGACCTTAAAATTATCATAACAATTTGATTTACCATAATTTTCAAGGTAACTTAGGCAATGACACAACATTAAATTACATATTCGTAAAACAACCAAAACATATTTAGTCTTCAAGCAATTTGCGGAGATTTACATTGGCTTTGTCTTGGTAAAAGTAACTCAATCCCATTGATTTCCACACAATTTGGAAAAAACACTCTCAACATTGACTTTCATATATTGCGAAGACAACCCCAACACATTGGTTTCCGAAAAACTTTGGAAGCATTCACGACATTGACTATTGTACATTACAAATGCAACTCAATCACATTAGTTCCCAAAAGACTGTGAAAACAATCATTATATTGACTTTCACATATTTGTGAAAGCAACCTAAACACATTGGTTTCCAAAAACTTCAGAAATAATCTCAACATTGGCTTTTGTGCATTGTGAAAGCAACTCAATCACATTGGTTTCCAAAAACTTCAGAAATGATCTCAACATTAGCTTTCATATATTGTAAAAGCAACTCAATCACATTGGATTTCAAAAACTTAAAAAACAATCTTAACATTGGCTTTCACACATTGTGAAAGCAACTCAATCACATTGGTTTCTGAAAACTTCAAAAACAATCTCAACATTGGCTTTCGCATATTGCGAAAGCAATCCAATCACATTAGTTTCAGGCCACCGTTTATGAGTCATCTACATTCTTTTCATACATAGTATATATAATTACAACCAAAAGCTTAAATCAACATCATAAGTTGCAAGTAAGATTTTACTTACCTCCATCTCTAGTTGAGTGAGCTCTAACGATAGAAGATCTTGTTCTTGGTGTTCTCCCTGAATCATAAAAATACTTTCCGTTAGTACATTATTTGTACAAGAAACACTTCTTTAAACTTCATACTTAGACTCATTATGTTTAACAATATATTACAATACACTAGAACATTGTTTAATGTTTCACTCCCCACTAGAATTATAGAATTCGGTTTCAAACAAGGTTTATTTCTTTAGTAAGCTAAGACATGACTACACAACTTTGGTGAAGAGGTTTAAACCTAGTTATGTTGTTTACACATTTAAAGTCATCGAAATATAGTGGCATATGAATATGTCCTGCAACATACAACCTGACCTTTCTCTAGTATTTTATCTAGTATTTATATAACTCTAAATAGGGTAAGGTATGCTCCCTTCAAACACTAACATCACTAACCACATTCCTCATGAAGACATATACCCATAATTCTCTCATTTGCTAATCTCAAATTTCAATTTAAGGTTTGACATAAATTTTGTCCAGTAGTTCCGAGCCCGACTTGTCTTCAAGTTGTTATCTATATCTAGGGTTTTATAACTCTGATTTGGGCAATTCTACTCCCATTGGAAAGTTAACACTCTGATATACAACTTTCATGAAGGATAACATCCCAAATTCTGTCTTTAACTAGTACAATTACTGGCCATAATTTAGCTAGTAACATTGTCCAGTTTTCCACTTTATAGGTCTAACACACAACCAATCATTCTCATGCATTTCTTTCACTCTTTTTATCACCATTGTATATAAAACATGTAATTTCCATAGAAATAATCATTCATGAGATTTTAAACACTCATAATTAAATTTTACAAGAGCATGCGCCATATGAATTATTTAGATGTTTAGATTTCAGCATGCAATAATTTCTTGCATGATCATAAACACTTGTTCTTTTAACATGCACACACAAATCAGTATTGCTAAGTTTTTTCCCCTTCATTTGTCATGTTTGGCCGAAGGTAGTACATATCTCTCTTTTTTTCAATTTTTTTAAAACACCATCATGTCCCCTTCACTCCTATTACACACTTTATCCTTAATTTTCATTTACCCCAGAAAAATTCCCTCAAGAACCCTAATTTAAGAACTAGTATTTTCATATAAAACTTACCTAAAAGTGTTAGAAATTGATCTAGGAAGGTGTTAGGTTTGTTCCTAGCTATGTTTTTGCTTCTCAAAGCTCCTTCTCCCTTAAACCTTTTGGTCTCTGTTCATCTTCGTTCTGTTGTTGCCAACTTTCTCTTTTATTCTCCCTACAATTTGTTTAGTTTTTTATGTTAAATATTCATGCAAACCTCTTAAATACTCTCAAGAATTGGTTTGCATGTGTTTTCTCTACATGTTCTTTTAGAGAAGACATTAAAGAGAAGAATGGCTCCCCTTCCCCCTTCTCTTCTTTGTTTTCTGCTATCAAACCCCTTTTCTTCACAGGATTGACGAGTTTTCTCTCTTTTTTTTGTCCTTCACTTATTTATGTCTTTTCAATTTAGTACCCTAATTCTTTATCTTTCTCACATTAGGCCCTAAATTTCATCCTTATACACTTTGTCTTTTTTATTTTTACTTATATTTATCTTTATACTTTAAGTTAAAATTTTGTGTCTCACTAATGGGTTCTTCTTTAATTATTTAAATTCATGCATTCATTTTCTAGGGGCTTACAACTGAAGGTGATGATATAAACAAGGAACAATTTAATGAAGAAGATTATAATGGAACATGATGATGATGAAATTAAAGAAGAAGATGAAGAAGGTAATTCTGATTAAATTGTAAAACATCAATGTGTAATGAAATTGACTTTAATGTAATCTTTTTGGTTATTCATTTACAATGAACTATTATTAACACTGATAGAATATTTATTGTTATGATTTTATTATTATGAATAAAAATGGTGTTATTGTGTTGTGATCTTATTATATTTGTAGATTGGATAGAAAAAAAAATATAAAAACATTTGAAAAAAAACTATTTTATACTGATGAAATTACCGACGGATTATAAACTACCAACAAAGTCACTAACAAACTAAGTCCCACAAAAAAGTTCCAAAGAGTTGGAAAACAATTACATAGCCATTCCACTAACCATTACTGATGGAATCACCGACGTACCAAGTCCTTCAAAAAGTTCTAGAGAGTTGAAAAAACAATTATAGAACCTTGCCACTAAACATTATTGACGAACTAAGTTCCTCGAAAAGTTTTAGAGTTGAAAAAAAATTATATGACCATGCCACTGACCATTACAAATAGAATCAATGACAAAGTGAAATTGCATTGGAGAATTTTGGGAGGGTCTTGGATAATTTCAATTTTAATTGAAAATTTTAACTTTTGATTACCAACAAAATTACCGACAAACATTAAAAAAATATTTAATTGTCTGTTAGTAAAAAGCCTCAATTAAAAGACTAGATTTCCTAATTTTAGAAGAACAACAATGTCATTTTCTTCTCTCTTCCTCTCTGGCACTAATTTCTTCTTTCTCTAACAATCCCTTCTCTCTCTTCTTCTCTCCCCCTTAATTTCTTCATCTTTTATGTCTCCATGCCTCCATGACTTTGCCAGGTAAATGACCTTGATACTTTTGGGTTTTTCTTTGATAATTTTTCTTGGAAACGTTTTGAGTTTTCATCCTTCCATAATGATAAATGTTTTAACCGCTCATATATAGTTAAACAAACACTTGTAGAACCTCCATTAATGGTTATAGCCATAGAATAAAATGTTCAAGGCTAATTTGTAGAGACTTTTTTATTTTTATAATTATTGTGTGAAGCTTTTGTTCTCATGATGTCAATAATGAAGTAGTAAGAAAAGAAAGAGTTGCTTATTTTTATCTCCTTCGATCACAATAATTTGTGTGCTTTTGCTTTAGAACTATGACAAGTTACTAATTTTTTTTAGATAGTTTCCCAATTTGTTTCAACAAGATATGTAAGTGTATATGTGAATTTCTTATCTTGTTCAATATTGGTCCGCTTTAGCATTCAAAATCTAAACTTCATAGCTATTTTGGGTTTTCAAAGCTTCTTTAACATTTTATTATTTAATTCTATTTTTTTCATGTACTTGTTGTAGTTATGAATTGAGTCTCTCTAACAACAACCTTGGGGGTCTTATCTAAGGTAACAATACCTCTTAAATGTAGTAATAGGTTGTGGGTTTGATTCATCAACTAGTAAAGTTCAAAGAACTTTTATCCATTCTTATTACAAAAATGACATCAGCTCATATCATTCTTTTCTTGGTAGCATCCCAAGATTATAAACTTTGGTAATTAGATGTGAAAAATGTTTTCCTTTATAGAGAGATTGACCATGAATTTATATAGAAAAACCACCTATATTTAAGTCTAAATAATTTCTAACTCATGTTTGCAACTTAAAAAGGCTATTTATGGTTTGATATGAAAAGATTGCTCAATACTTAAGCTTTTCTAGTTTTTTTTTTCTTTTAAAGCTTACTCTAGTTTATTTGTTAAGAATACTTCAAAAATGCATGTTCTAGTACTGTTGTATGCAAATAACATGATAGTCACATGGAATGATGAGCATGAAGGTTTTAAGCTTAGAGAGACACTTGCAAGTTTGGTTTAAAATGAAGAATCTTGGATAATTTCGGGACTTTTTGGCTTGAAGGCTTCCAGGTGTGGGAAAGGTATTATCCTTTCTCAAAACAATTATGTAAAAAAAAAAACCTTTGATGAATTTAATATAACTAATTACAAACCAATGTCGTCTCCAATCAAATAAAATTTAAAGTTGTTGAAAGCTGACGAAGGAGAAGAACTCAATAATGCTTAACTTCACAGTAAGCTTGTTGGAAGCTTGTTTTACCTAACCATAAAAAGACATGATATTTGTTATCTAGTAGGTGTTATAAGTCAATTCAAAAAAAAATCTCAAATGATTGCACTTTAAAGTTGCAAAAAGGATACTTTGATATCTGAAAGCAAGCTTGACATATGGGTTTGCCTTATAAAAAAACAAGAAGGGAGCATAATTTTACTTTGTTAGGTTTCACAAATGCATATTGGGATGGAGATCCATTGTCAAGTTGCTCAACTGTTGGCTATTTCACAAGTTTAGCTGCGATTTTATTATGCAATAAGAAGAAACTAATTGTTGCCTTATAAATATAGAAACCAAGTATAATGCTATAACACCTGCAACACAAGAATGCTTATGATTGAGAAGTCTTATTAATGATATTTATCAGCTAGTTAACAAACCAACAGAGCTTTGTTGTGATAATTTGAGTTCCATTATCTTGGCTTCATGTCCTATATTTCATGCTAGAGCAAAACACATAGGAGTTCATTACAGAAGGTTCTGCAAGAAGAGATTGATCTTATTAAGGTGGAAAGAGCAAATTATAGATATTTTTACTAAAGCTTTATCCAAGCCAATGTTTTATCAATTTAGAGTAGTTTGTGTTTAGTTCCTAAAGTCTGCACAAGGGAGAAATGTTGAAGTTATTGTGTCGGCTTGGCAGCTTTATTCAAGGTTTAAAATTCCCTCCTCTCTCCTTTACACGAGACAAAAAAAAAATAAAACCCTTTTATACTTTGTCACTTGTACTCTTTCCTGGATGAAATAACAATCATTTTGCAACACTAAACATCCTACTATATGAAGCCAAAAACCCACACCCAAACCAGGTTTTTAGGCCAGCTATTCTTGTACTATAACAACATCAAAGGAGGAGATGCAATGGGGGTAGATCAATGGTTGAAAAAGGATGTGATAATCTTCTAAGACCACATAAAAAGGAGAAAAAAGAGATGAAAAGACAAGGATTTTTTTTCCAAAGAAAACCGAAGCAAAAATACACCCCCACCAGTTCTCTATGACCTTCTGCAAACACCACCTAAAAAAACACCCTTATACTAGACTTTTCATCTTTTTAACCCAAAAAACAAACCCCTCTCCTTCCCACAATCCACACCGTAAGCATCAGTAACCCTTCCGTCTTCAACCAACATCTTCTTCTCATAACAGACCGACAACTAATATCAACAACATTGCCTCTGCAAGAACCAATAACAAGTTCCAGTAGCTCCTTGCAACGTAACCAGATTTAGTAGCTTTGGTTCAACCATGAACAAGTAGTAGGTGGCTCTCCTTGGCTAGCAACGAAAACAACTACACTACCCATTAGAGTCTCCATCCTGGCCCACCATCTTCACGGTAGACTAGCAAGAACCCCGAGGCCAGGTAATCCTTGTAAATCCTGAGAAAAAATATATAAAAAAAGGTTGGATTAAATTAAAGGAAATAAACTAAACTAAAAAGAAGTGGGGGCAAAACGAATACACTTAAAGAAAATGGGCCTAAATGCAAATAAGAATAATTATAGAACATAAGTACTCCTCTTCTCACCAAAAATAGATCTGCAGATAACGTAAAGAAAGAAAAGAGGGAGTTTTTATATTTATTTTTACAAATCAAGAGAGAAACACCAAAATTTCAGAAACCCATCCAAGATTAAGGGTTATAGGTAGAATAAACACTGGTTGGAAAGGGATTAACAAGAGAAATTAAACAAGAAGAGAAGAGGGGAGGGTCGACTGTCATTAGAAAGAAAAGGAAGGATCGAAACCTTGATTCGTACCGGGTAAGGTATTCTAAACCTGCTCTTATGAGTCATTTCAAGTTGATTATAAATTGATGCGTGGATGTTATTTTATAGATTTGAGTTCTTAGACTTGAATTGAGGAAAAAGTATGAGTTGCTAAATTAAAGAACTTCATGTGTTGTATGTAAATGGAAAGATTGATGAATCTGGACAATTTTGTCTCTTGACTTTCAGAGAGATTTCGGGTAGGAGGATGAAGGAATTAGGATCAGGTTCCTCATAGAAATTGTAGGTTTGGATGTTGGCTAACTAATGAAATTGGTCTTGCTTAATTTGGAGTTATAGAACTCCAGTTATGGGTCACCAACCAAGACTGGGTCATGACAAACCCTATAGGGTAGTAGGTCTGGTTCATTGATGAGAAATTTTGATTGTCTTAGAGGTAGAACTGGGTTCTCTTTCCTTCAGAGAACTTGTAGCCTCATGTCTTAGCTTTCCAACAAGACTAATCTCGCTTAAATCAGAGTTCTACAACTCTAGATATAGTTAAAAATCTGAGGAGAGGTCGGAGAGTAATAGTTCAAAAAATAAGATAGTAACAATTCAATATCTAGACAGTAACAGTTAAAAAACGAGACAGTAACAGTTCAAAAAAATAAGATAGTAACAGATCAAAAAATGAGACAGTAACAGTTCAATATCTAGACAGTAACAGTTCAAAAAAAATAAGACAATAACAGTTCAATGTCTAGACAGTGACAATTCAAGATTTAAACAGAAACGGTTAATATATATATATAAGGAATGATAACTGAGGTTGGACAAAGAATGACAATATTAATAGGTGAAATGAGAAAAACATAAAATATTAAGAAATGATTGAAAGAAAGACTTATTAGTTGTTGATATGGTTATAATAAAACATATCCTTGGGTGAGGAAAATTTATGAGATAAACATGTGAATTTTAGGAGGGACCACAAGCATGGTGCAGCACCAGCAGGGGAGCACGAGTAGAGCTTCTATTGCAAGTAGGTGAATCGCACATATACTTCCTAGTTAATTCCATGATTTATTTATATTACCAATGTGAAATGTGAATTACTGAATGTATGTGTATTCAAGGTGAAAACTTGTTGTGTGAATTGCCAAATGATGAAATTATCACTGATAAAAGAAATATGAGAAGTGCGATTTGAGGCGTAAACTAGCATACATTTAGTGTATGTTAGGATCCCGGGTAAGGGGATGCCACGATTGGACTAGCATACATTTAGTGTATGTTAGGATCCTGGGTAAGGGGATCACCGTGTATTGGACTAGCATACATTTAGTGTATGTTAGGATCCCGGGTAAGGGGATCACCATGTATGGACTAGCATACATTTAGTATATGTTAGGATCCCGGGTAAGGAGATTACCTTGCATCGACTTCTATGGGGTGATGATGATGATACCAGTGAAAGTGGTATCGGTAATGTGATAAGTAAGAATAATCATGGTTGATCTCATAAAGTCTGGAATGAAGGTTGAAAGTGGTAAAAGGAATAGTTATTGATAGTTAATTAAGGAAGAGATTCTAATAAAAACGAGAAGGAAGAAGCGAATGAATTATGAATGCATTTTACCCTGTTGAAATTGTTAGATATTCATGTTGTTACATTTATTGTAATATTCACCTTTTAATAATATGCATTTTGTTTCAGGATCATTGTATGCACGACAGGAGTAGACTCTAGCTTATGTTCTGTTCTTGTAATCTAGGTGCTAGGGAGTATATCCTTGTATTTTGTAAACATAAAAATGTTTGTATAACTTAATTTGTATTATTAATGTTTAAACTTGATTGAATGAATTTAACCTTATAGTTCATATAGCTATATTTCATGTCTATGTATTTATATTTATTTATTTTTATCCATCCACACTGATATTTGTTATATAATGCATATCATAAATATTGTGGTTGATAGGTGTGAGTATAAGTGTGGAATTGAAACCTAGGATGATTGGGTTGGGAATTAAGTTATGAGATGCGAGCTATTAGAAGTGTAAACAGATTCCATGTCAATAACTTAGGACCTTATGGCATAGGGGGGACTCCATCGAAATTTTGGTAGATTTTAATACAAAGACCATGAATATATGTATACAAAAAAAAAATTAATTACTTTTTTTTTTATTGGCACGAGATTGACGTTTTATCCCGGAATGGAGGATGTTACAATCCTCCTCCCTTTTCTTCTATTATTGTATTATTTAGCTTGTAGAATGTGAAATAATTCATATTCTACAGAGGCTAATGACTTCTAGGTTGGGTCAATGACCAAGTTTTTATGGGTTGGACTTAAGTCGGGCCCATATGACTAGGTTGAGTCCAACCTACTTATAAAAAAGGAAATAGGCTTGTTGGGCCGTCTGTTAGCCTTATAAAACAAGTTGAGCTGGGACTGAGCCCAGGTCGTATATGTGGGTTGGGGCCTCAAACCCAATGTGCCTAGCCGACGTGGTTGTACCAAGCCCAAAACTCATCCTTAAGGGCGTGTTTGGCACACCACTTTTTTCTTTAATATATAAGGTTGTGTTTGGTTATTTAGGGCGTGTTTTTCAAACACATCCTTAAAATATTTTTAATGCCTCTGATCTTAAGCTAAGTGCGTGTTTGCCGAACATGCCCTAAACCTTTGTCCCTTAGTTTCTAATATGCCTTTATTTTTTTATGTGTAGCCAAATGGGCCTTTAAAAAATTCCAAAATATTATGAGAAAGTTTAAGGACTATTCTGGAATTATTTTTGGGTCTCTCACATATTTTCCCAAATATTTTGCATAATATCAGTTGTAGATATACACTGTAAGATATAGACTCGATGTTAAAAATACATGATTTTCTCTTAGAAAAAAAATTCAAAAAATTCAAAAAAACTTCTTTGTTTCAGAAAAGCCAAAAATATATTTTTTCTTCAAAAATTTTCGTTTGATATCGGGCTATAGACTTACATTGTATGATACAGACTCAATATTAAAAATATTTGTTTTTAAAAAAACAAGTCTTAAAAAATTCCAGAAAAATAAAAAAAATCCCATGTTTTAGACAACACAAAAATATATTTTTCTCCAAAATGTTTCTTTAATATTGGTCGATAAACTTACACTATAAGTTACGGACTCGACATTAAAATACTTGTTGTTTTCTCTAAAATTTTGAAAAAATCCAACAAAATTCAAAACATTCCCTCATTTCAAAAACACAAAAAAATATGTTTTGTTTTTGTGCATACAGCCAAGTCTCTTAAAAAATAAAAAATTATATTTTGCTTGAAGAAAAAAACTATAAAGATACATGGGGTATGACTTAGCAGTTCTTTTATATACATAAATATTCAAAAAATATATATGCATGCATTTATTGAATACATAAGAACTTGACCAATATTTCAATAACCTTTAAAAATTTTAATTCATGAGAATTAATGGTCAATATTCTGGTATAAATGTTGGACCTACAAGTAGATTGGTATTTAAATACCAAAAGTTGACTAGAAAATCTTATATATATTTAAGGTATTCAACAATTTTATTTGGAAGTATTTTTTTACCATAATATAAAAGTTACGGAAAACACTTTTGCCTTCTATGATAGGTAAACCTTGTTAGGGCACCTACATAGATTCTTCTCATAAGAATTTATTTAGGCATACGAGCCCATAATAAATTTGAAATGTTATATTTATTCATGAGAACAAAATTCTTATTCTGAGCCATAAACAACCCATTGGTTAGGAACTCAACAATAACTTTAAACAACATCTAGACCACACAATATGGCTTACCTCAAGTAGGATGCGTTAGATGTGTTATTACCTTTTCTAGCCACAATCAGTCCCTTACCCTAGAATTTCATATAAAACCAGTCCACCCAGGTCTCATAGTGATCTTAAATCAAACAACGAGGTGGTGATGCCTTGATCCTCAATCCTTCCAATACCGCGCACACTCGTGCAACATAATGACAACTCTACTAGGGATTTTATGTTTTTGACAGTTTTGGACTAGGCTTTGTGTGTTTTATATTGTTTATTTTAGTTGATGTGTTTAAATTTTTGCATTTGGTTTATTTTTTTTTCTTATTTATGCTTTAGCATGTTTTATGTCACTCATGCATGTATATTAGATATGGATGAATGTCTTCATGCATCATTAGTTTATTTGTGATATATCGCTTCAAAATGCACACACATTGTAAACCCCTAAAACATAAATGTCTGAGATTAAGTAAATAGAGAAGAAACCCATTTGGTAAAAAATAAAAAAAACTCTAATATACTCTAATATAAAGCATTGAAACACACATAAATGGGAAAGAGAAATTAAGGCCTAGTATGGGAAGGACAAAAGGATGAGGAGACTAAAGTGAAAATGTATGAACAAATGAAGAATACTTGTATGGTTTTAGGGGAACACTGAGCACAAGATCTTCCATTAGAAGAGCTCACTTGACCGGAGAAGGAGTTAAGTGTAATCTCATTTATAATAAATGAAGTCAAATCTGAATTTTTGAAGTTATGATGAATACTGAAATATGAAAGTAATGTGGATAAATTATGAATATAAAGTAAGATTGATGTAATTAAAATGCTTTCATAATGAGCGAAAGACCAATGTGGAAATTGTTTATGAAGTTATCGGAAATTGACGAATTTGAATTTGCTTACAATCCATGAAGTTAGATCTCAAAATTTTTGGGTTAGTGATGAGTAATGAACATAATAGTGATATGGATGATTTATGAATATGATGTGAGGTTAGATGAATTTGAATTGCTTTCACAATGAGCAAAAACCAATGTTGGGATCGTTTCTGAAGTCTCATAAACCAATGAATTTGAATTGCCTTCACAATGAGTGAAAGACAATGTTGAGATTGTTCTTGAAGTCTTGAAAACCAATGAATTTGAGTGGCTTTCGCAATGAGTGGAGGCCAATGTTGAGATGTTTCCGAGGGCTACAAAGAAACAATGTACTATAAGGATTAGTATGGTGAAGTCGTTGTAAAGATTTTGAGTGATCTTGCATGTTAGATGATTTACGAGCATATGCCAATATTTTTACATAATTGTTGTGAAAGACATTATCGTTATTCATGAGAACTCCTATGATAATTGATAGGAATAATGGGTAATCTCATTTTCATTACAATTAACAATTACACTATGATCATAATATGAAATTTTGTTTAATTAACCTTTGTCGTAGGACCTTCGCATATTGGTGGACTAAGTAATTAGGCGACAGATGGACTCCAGAACTTCAAGAACTTTTGTTATGCATGTAATAGATTTTATAACTTAATAAAAAAAACTCTTTCTTTTGTAATGATGTTATTTTACATATGAATGTCTTATGTAATGAAGTCCTTAGACAAATATCTTATGTAGAATGATAATTAAGTGTTTTTTGTAATTAATTTCTATGCGCATTTAGACTAATCTACTATATATATATATATATATATATATGTCTTTGGATAAACATGCACGAGTGATTTAATAGATTCCTTTTTGTTTAGCCCACATTTTGAGTTGTATTCTTGTGAATGTATATAATATTAATACTGGAAGATGAAATGTGTATATGATGATGAGAATGATTCTGAGGCCAAGATGACATGAAATGGGTATTATTAGTGAATGACCTATGTGGTTACAAGTACCTCGAAAAGTAGGCAATTGTCGATAACTTGGTATGCCTAATTATAGGAGAAATTCTACCAAAATTTTGGTTGAAATTTTGGTGAACCTTGCATGAATCTGAATATTAAAAAAATTTACCATGTTTTTCCTATATTATGTTTGATGTGTTGTCCTGGTAAATAAGGATGTTACAATTTGGTATTAGAACCCTAGTTGTGGTTATAGGAATGATGTGGTGATAAAATAAAGTATAAATGAAATGATGATTATTTGAGATTATTGATGGGAAGCTAAATGCTTGTTTTACGATGATATATATATATATATATGTAGAGGAACAACAGTTGGACCATCTTTAGGACAAGAACAGACAGACTCTAATGATAAAGGTAAGGGATCACGAAGTTGATCTATTGGATGATATTGTATCCCATTCACCGAAAAGTCAACCAACGATGGCACCACGAGAACCACATGTTCAGAGGGGTGCTTTATTATCTCGTGCTTTAAAAATGCCACGATGAGAAGTGCTGCCGGTGGCAGCCTACCTAGAAGAGGCTCCACTTGCAGCAACACCAGGGACATCTCTTATGTTGCTAGACCCTACTTATTTTGAACAACTGGTTAAGGCTATTCTATTAGGTATAATAGGGGCTATAGGTTTGAGCAATCGAGAGACCACTCATACCTTGGTCCATTGTGTTAAGAACATGAATGACATGGGATGTTTGCCCTTGTTGGAGGACGAGGATGAAGAAGTTGCAGGATAGCAGCTTTAAAAGATAGAGGAGTCGCTTACTCAGATTTTGGTGCCTCAAGAGATGAGAGTGAACTATATGGCACAACTATTAGTTGAAAGTTCTCAGACCTGGTGGACCGCAATGAGGAACCGTAGGGCAAGAGAAAGACTTGAATGGGCTGGTTTTTGTAGAGAGTTTGAAGTCAGATACTACTTTTAACAACATTAGAGAAGGAAGGAACATGAGTTCTTAGGGTTGAAGTATGGAAAATGACTATAGGACAATATGAGAGACATTTCCAAGACCTCTCCACTTTTTCCATTGCACTATTACCTATGGAACAACACCGAATTGAAAGGTTTCAGGATGGTCTCCAACAAGAATTGAGAAAGGGATTGGTAATTTTCCAATCTCGCACCATGAGGGAGTTGGTAAAGGTGACCCAGACTTTGGAGTCATTAAATAAGGAACAATTTCACACTAGGAGACAGGAGAGAGCAGAGGGTATGAAAAGAAAGGAGCCAATTCCTTACTTAAGTAGACCTCCTTTTCCTAGAAGGAGTGAAGGGCAAACCCAAGCATAGGGTAATAGAAAGGGGGATAGCTTCTCCATCAGGGGATCTTCAGGTAAGTATGCTCATTCAAATTGAACTGGATACGGGATTGGTGCTAGTACATCAGGGCTAACTCGGGGTGGCAGGTCATCAAGCACTACAAATAGGAAGGCTTTTTCCTTTCTACGATGCAAGGTCTGTAGCCATTTCCATCCAAGAGATTGTAGGGTTACGTCCAGGAGGTGTTTCATTTGCCGGCAAGAAGGCCATAAATGGAAGGATTGTCAATATTTAGAGGATACTTATATGGGGAGTACAAACACTTCAGGAGAAATTGCCCTAACTGAGCACAAAATCAAAGCCAACAACATTCAATCACTATGGATAAGCCAATTAGGGAATAGACATATCACACTCAATCAGGTTCGAATATGAGTAGAGGTCAGGGCTAGAGTAAAGGAGACAAAACCCCAGACAAAGTGTACCATTTGAACCAACAGACGACTAGAGCATCAACAGAAGTAGTGTCAGGTATGACTCTAATTAATGGTTTTGAGAGTTATGTACTAATAGACACAGGGGATACACATTCATTTATAACACCGAGATTTATGAATAGATTGCAAATACCTGTAAATAGATTAAATGAGGGCTTTGATAATTTGTACTCCATTAAAGGAAGGGATAATAGTAGATGATGTCTATAAGGGGTGTCGAGTGAACGTAAGAGGGTGTGAATTAGGGGTATATCTAATTTCTTTAGAGATACAAGACTTTGATGTGATCCTAGGGATGAACTGGCTTAGCATATACCTTGCTAATGTAAATTATCATACTAAAATGGTGTGCCTTCGGACGCTTGATGGTAAAGAGGTGGAATTTAAAGATGAAAAAATTAGAGTGTGTGGGGGATTAGCGTCAACACTCACTACTAGAAAATTGGTGAGGAAAGGATGTGAGCTCTACCTCACCTACGTAAAGGATGAGGAGAGAGAACAAATGAGATTGATGGAAATCCTAGTAACACAGGAATTTCTAGAAGTATTTCCAGAAAACTTACCAGGATTACCTCTAGGACGAGAGGTTGAAGTGTCAATAGAAGTTTTGCCAGGTACGACCCTAGTGTCATAAGCCCCTTATAGGATGGCCCTATCAAGTTCGTAGAACTGAAGACTTAACTATAATAGTTGTTGGAGAAAGGATTTATCCGACCTAACAACTCATCATGGGGAGCCCCGATATTATTCGTAAAGAATAAGGATGGAACATTCCGATTATGAATAGATTACTAACAGCTGAACAAAGTGATAGTTAAAAATAAGTAACAATTACCCAAGATTGATGACTTATTTGATCAGTTGAATGGGGCATAAGTGTTTTCGAAGATTGATTTGAGGTCGGGGTACCACCAATTAAGAATTAAGAAGCAAGACATTCAAAAGATGGGTTTCAAGACTCATTATGGACACTACAAGTTCTCTGTAATGCCTTTTGGATTAATGAACACCCCAACAATGTTCATGAACTTAATGAACAAGGTCTTCTAGATAAGTTTATAGTAGTATTTATTAATGACATCCTAGTTTACTTCCACTCCCGAGAAGAGCATGAGCAACATCTGAGGATATTATTGAAAAAATAGAGAAGGAATCAGTTGTATGTGAAGTTTAGAAAGTGTGAGTTTTGGCTTTCCAAAATGGTATTTTTAGGCCATCTCATATCTAAGGAAGGGATTTATGTGGACCTTAGGAAAGTAGAAGTCATTTTGAAATGGGAACAACCTACAAACATAATAGAGATTCAGAGCTTTTTAGGATTGGTTCGGTACTATCAAAGATTCATTGAGAGATTTTCAAAGATAGCTTCCCCAATGACCTAATTGACCCGTAAAAGAGTCAAATTTGATTGGACAAGGGAGCGTGAGAGGAGTTCCGAAGAACTTTAGAAAAGGTTGACGTCAGCCCCGATGTTGGCCCTCCTAGAAGGATCAAAAGGGTTTATGGTATATAGTTATGCTTCCAAGAAAGGACTAGGTTGTGTGCTAATGCAGCGTGACAAAGTAATTGCCTATACGTCCAGACAATTGAAAACATATGAGATGAACTATCTGGTGCATGACTTAGAATTAGCCATAGTTGTATTTACCTTATGGGTTTGGAGATATTATTTGTATGGAGCTCAGTTCAGATATTTACCGATCACAAAAGCCTTAAGTACTTAATGACACAAAAAGAGTTGAACAAAGATTAGGATTGCATAATTGATTATCACCGAGGAAAGGTGAATGTCGTAACTAATGCATTGAGTCAAAAAAGCAAGGAAGTGATTAATGGATTAATGTATGGGACCTTAAGGAACTTTTGGAGTTGAGGAGTTTACAAATTCAATTGAATATAGGGGCAGGGGTTTATTGTTGGCTAACTTAAAGGCTTAACCAGTTTGGTGGGATAAGATTTGGGAAACACAAGAGCAAGATGTGAATGTACTTAGAGAGAAGGACATGATAGAGAGGATTAAGGATTCCCTAATTAGAATGATGAAAAATGGAATAATAAGGATGAGAAATAGAGTATATCTTCTTGATACCATGATAATAGGGAGCTGAAGAGAGAAATACTTAAGGTGGCCTACGAATCGAAACTGGCAATCCATCCCGGTAGCACGAAGATGTATAGATATTTGAAGAGTTTTTATTAGTGGCCTGATATAAAAAAAAATAGCAGAGTTTATGGCTAAATGTGCAGTGAGTCAACAAGTAAAGATCAAGCACCAAAAGCTTGCAAGCAAGTAGCAACCCCTCCCAATTCCAGAATGGTAGTGGGAAGACATCACAATGGATTTTGTAACAAGATTACCTTAGAGTAAGAAAGGAAATGATGTAGTATGGGTGATTATAGATAGACTGACGAAGTTTGCCTTATTTCTACCCATAAAGATGAAAAACTTAGTAGATAAACTGATCAGGGAATATATGAAAAAAATGGTTAGGTTGCATGGCATTCCAATTTCTATAGTATCAGACAGAGAACCACTGTTTACTTCTAAACTATGACCCAATATTTAAAATTCCCTAGTACAAGACTGAAATTGAGTACAACTTACCATCCACAAATAGATGGTCAGTTAGACAAGACCATTTAGATATTAAAAGACCTATTGAGGGCGTGCATCCTAGAGTTTGGGGGCTATTGGGAAGATCATGTACCCTTGGTGGAGTTCACTTACTCCTGTGTGTTGGGATGAAATTGGGGAAAAACTATTGGGATCGGAACTTGTTCAAATCACCATTGATAAGGTAAGAGTAATAAAAGAAAGAATGAAGAAAGTTCAGGATAGGTAGAAGAGTTATACCGATAATAGGAGGAGACCTCTTAAGTTCTTAAGGGAAGACAAGGTATTCTTGAAGGCGACACCATGGAAACATATTTTCCAGTTTGGAATGATGGGAAAACTCGCCTTGCGGTATATTGGTCGATTTGAGATCTTAGATAGAATTAGGCTTGTGGCTTACTGATTAAGGTTACCTCCTTATTTGGAGAAAATACACAGCGTATTTCATATTTTGTTATTAAAAAAAGCATAAATTGATCCATCATGATTTCTACCACAAGTTCCAATGGAGATAAAAGAGGATTTGATGTTAGAAGTGAAGCTAGTGAAGATTTTAGATCGAAGTGAGAATGAACTAAGGGTAAGAAAGTTCTAGTAAAAATCTTGTGGAGGAACTTATAATTTGAAGAAGAAACATGGGAGAGGAAGTCGGAAATGAGGAGGAAGCATCTTGCATTATTCCCCACCATACATACATCTTCTGAAATTTCAAGGATGAAATTTCTGAAAGGGAGAAGAATGTAAACCCCTAAAACATGAATGCATGATATTAAGTAAATAGAGAAGAAACCCATTTGTTAAAACATAAAAAGACTCTAATATAAAGCATTGAAACACACATAAGTGATAAAGCGAAATTAGGGCCTAGTATGGGAATGACAAAAGGATAAGGGGACTAAAGTGAAAAGGTATGAACAAATAAAGGACAAGAACAAAAAAAAAGGAAAAGAGAGGAAAACCTATCAACCCTAGGAAGAGAAGGAGGCTAACAGTAGAAGGGAAAAAAAGAAAGGAAGGAGCCATTTCTCTCTCTTCAAACTCCTCCTCTCAAAGAGAACAAGTAGAGGGAACACATACCATCATATCCATAAGAGAAAATAAAAAGTTAAGTCAAGATTAAACACCCAAAAACCAAACAAACTTAGAAAGGAAAGGAGAGGGGGTTGGTGGTAGCAAAAGAGAGACTAAAAAATTTAAGGGAGAAAGGGTTTGAAGAGACAGAAAACACAGCTAGGAAAAAACCTAACATCCTCCTAAACAAACTTCTAGCTTTTGGGTAAGTGTTATGCAAAAACACTAGCTCTTAGATTAGGGTTCTTGAGGAAATTTTCTGGGTAGATAGAAGGTAAGGATCAAGTGCGATGGAAAGGTGAGGAAGGCTTGATAATGTGTTTTTAAAATTGAAAAACACAAATGAATAAAAAAATGAAAGAGAGCGTTCGGCTAGACATGAAATTAGTGACGGGGGAGAACCTTTTTTATGCTAAATTATGCATACATGTTAAAATAACAAGTGTAAGATCATACAAGAAACAATGATGTGCTGAAACTCAACACACAAACAAATTCTTATGATGAATGCTCTTGTGAAACTTAATTTTTGAATGATTAAAATCCCATGTGTGATTATTAATGTAGAAATGATATTCTGTATGGAATAATGCAAAAAGAAGGGAAGGAATGCATGGAAGTTGTCATAGTGTGCACAACGTCGAGGCATGACGACGAGGCTTTTATCATGCCTCTTGATGAGGTGTGTATTGTTAGGAAGAGTTTTTGGATTTAATCATAAAATTATGATTGAGGTTCAAGAGTCGCCACCTAGTATTATGGTCACTAGCAACCTATGATCTACGAGAGTCTGGGTAAGGGATTGGTTATGCGAGGGGAAGATGCATCACCTTTAGTGCACCCTACCTAAGGTAAGTTGCATTGTTGTTTGATTGTTTTTTTAGGTCGAGTTTCTATTTATTGGTCTTTTCTAAAGTTTAAGACAGGTCTCTATCTTATTCGGTTAAATCCTAACCGTTCTAAAATATAAATTTTAACATCGCATTTATTTTATACCTTGTATCTTTAATACATTAGGGTGTACTCTATTTTGTAGTTTTACACCCCCTACACATATTAAAGTCTACATCTCGACCCTTAAAAAAACGTTTGGTGAAGAGTTTTTGACATTTTGGTCAAGTCCTAATGGATAATCATAAACTGGTTACGATATCCATTTTGCTTTTTAAAACATGAAAAAGATGCAATCTTTGTTTTTTTCATGAAAATATGCTTGGAAACATTTTAGGATTTGGCCATATGTATGAAAACAAAATTTTTTTTTTCTTTTGGAAAGAGAAATTAATTTAAAAGTTTTGAAAATTCTTTTTGAAGTTTTTGGAAATTTTTTAGAAATATTTCGAAGAAAGCCAGATATTTAAATACCGGGTTTGTATCGTACAATGTAAATATACAGCCTGATATTATACAAAATTGGTGGGAAAACATTTGAGAAAATCACAAATATTTTAAAATGCCCTTTGATTTTTTTTAAATATCATATTATAATATATATTATTATAAACAAATATATATTAAATATATATGGGCTGGGTCGACCCAACTAACTAGGCTGGGCTCAACCCAAGAAAGGGTTGGGTTAGGTTGGGTTGATATTGGCCTATCAGATCTCTTTTTTCTTTTCTGGGGGGCTGAGCCAGACTAAGCCTAGATATTTAGGTAGGGCCAAAACTGGCCCGACCCAAAGAAAAGGTTAATTATTCTGCCATTGCATGCAAAATATCTTCTGCATGCAATGGCCATGGGAACGAGGAAGAAATGGGGAAGAAGAAGAAAAAGGGTGCCACTTGATGCAAGTAGGGGAGTTGTTGGTTCAGGTGGCTGGGAGATTGTCGTAAGGCTTATGGTGGCACCACTGTTGGGAGTTGGTGTTGCTGCTACTGCAGCCGGTGTTGGAGAAAAAGAAATCGAAATGGTGGCGGTTGTCTGTCTACTACAGCTGCAACTATGGAGGAAGAAGGAGAAGTAGTCGATAGAGAGAGAGAAGTGTGGTGGCGTTGATGGAGGAATTGACTCCTATCATTGGTTGTGGGAGGAAGAAGGAAGAAGAAAATCTGCAGCATAAAGAAAGAGGGATCGACGGTGGCTGCTCTGCCGCTGATGAGGATTTGGGTTAGTGGAGATGATGGTGGTCAAGCTGGTGGTAACTGTGATGGTGGCCGAAGGCCACGACGGAGAGAGAAAGAGGAGAGAGAACTTGCTGCAGAAGAAGAATTGGAAGGGAGCTGATTTTTTTCAATTTTTGCACACTGTGAAACAATGACTCATACAAGGGGGCAATATTGTGCTTTGAAGGGGATTTAATCCTTTCGGGTAACAGGAAAAGAGGAAGGGAAATTTCCTACAATGAG
>Ga0325414_1000066_pt1 | contig 54826 bp, 19 predicted proteins | sample PopdelMetagenome_8_FD_206183 | JGI IMG/M metagenome (GOLD analysis project Ga0325414, IMG submission 206183) | Populus deltoides microbial communities from Bellville, Georgia, United States - Leaf-PdKOR-R3 | ecosystem: Host-associated > Plants > Phyllosphere > Phylloplane/Leaf | place: USA... | reverse complement strand
TTTATGCAATTTGACCCTCAATTGATCAACAAACTTTCAATTTCTTCAATTTAGCCCCTGATTTAACCAAATCAACTCTCAAAAATTATAATTCGACCCCAGAACTTTAATTTCTTCCAATTAAAGCCTAAATTGACTTAAAAAATCAATTTTTCTTGCAATCAAATCCTCTATAAATTCAATTAAACCTTCAATAAAATCCAATTGAGTCCATAAACATCCAATTTTGGCCTTTTCTCTTCAAAATTAATTTTTCTTTTCTAACAGGGCTCTCATCATTCAAGTATATCCTGTAAAAAATTTCACTCCTTGTATTTCTGAACCTCCTTCATCAATTTTTCTGATTCTTTTCTAAGCACTCCCACCTCTTATTATTTTTCTAATTTCTTCCGGCTATATATTTATATTTTTGTGGGGGGACCCAAAAATGGGTTACAACAGCGTGGAATCTCATAGTCACTTGTTTTTTGCTTGTGTTTGGACGGGTGGTTTGTGGGATAAGATAAAATCTTGGCTGCAGATTGGCAGGAGAATGTTTACTCTGAACAGTGCAATTCCTGGGTTGTCTGCTTCGCGATGCAATATGGAGTTTAGGATGAGAAGAGTATCCCTGGCTATCACAGTATATCTCATCTGGGAGGAAAGAAACATGAGGGTTTTTTAGGGGAAAACTAGGGAAGTTGATGTTGTGTTCAGAAGATTTCAAATTTGTTTTATACTATCTTCCATTTTCATGAAACAGACCCATTCAAATTGCTTGTTGGCTGATCATCTTAGCATGGGCGCCTGGTGGTCTCAGCCCTGTGTTTCAGGCATTCTTTCGCTGACTTGTCTTCACTTGGTAAAAGTTCCCTGTCCATTGTTGATGTCTCCTGCATGGTTTTATTTCGTTGTTCATGGTTTCTCTTCCTCATGGCATTCGTTTTCTTCACGTGTTTGCATGGTGAAGTTTAGGCATGCATGGTTTTTACGTGCTGCAGCCAGTTGGTGGGCCCGGGGGTTTTGCTTTGTGTTACACCTAGTTTCTACATTGCTGGTGTTATTATCCTCTATGGTTGGGTTCTTCAGTGCAGGTGGGTTCTTCCTCTATTCGTCTTTTAATTACTGGAGACGTCTTGTAAATAAATGCAGAAGTCTTGGGCGTGCATGGAGCGTCTTGGCAGTGCATGTATTTTTACATGCTGCAACTTGTGGTTGGGCTCACCATCATGGTTTTGTAGTTTATAATTTATGTGGCTCGCCTTAACATCTTTTGTATATGTATATGCTTTGGGCTTTCCTAAGCAGATAGTTTGTGTATGGGCTGTCTTTTGCCCGGTTATTTTAGGCACCTTTGATTTTGGGTTCCTAAAATAATCGTTGTTCTTTTTCTTTGGGTTGACTTATTTTTCTTCTATGCTGGCCGGGATCATGTCTCTACTAGCTATGTACATGTGTATATTTGGCTTGCTAGTTTTTCAGCTAGCTCTTTTTTTATCTATAAAATTTCTAACATTTGATCAAAAAAAAGATAAAGAGGATGTGTGCCCAATCAAGTGGATCACATACAACAACCCTCACCAAAGCTTGGATCCATGCACCGATAGCTTCCTCGACATGTCATCACATGTTAGTCTCACACCAACATTGTCCACCTATTATTCTAGTAACTTTTGGGCTATCACAACGACTCCAAAAGGTTAATTTCAAACCCTAAATGTATATTTGAACAATTTAAACATGTTATTGAATATTGCATTTGTCATTTTGATATTTTTTATTGATTGTTAATTTATTGTGGATGATTGTTGTGAAATAAAAGTTGGGGTTCATACCGCTATAAAGCAACTCGAAGGTATGATGTTGCCAATAATTTATTTTTCAAGGTGGAATAGGGTTGGAATCAATACCATGCAATAAGGTTAGGAGGATTAGGTTGCAATAGATTTATCTGAAGTGTGGTCTCAATATGAAATTTGATGTGTTGATGTTGTTTTTGAATTATTAAGTTGCGTGTGGATGTTGTTTTTGAATTGTTTCGATGGTTATGGATGTTGTTTTTGAATTGTTATATTAGGAGTTGATGTCATTTTTAATTTGTTATATTATGTGTTGATGGCTTTACAACACAATTTCATTGTGAATATTTATTTTTTAAAAAACAAAGAGGAAAAATTACGTCTACGAGTTTTCATAAAGTCTTTTTTTTATAATTAGTGATGTTTTGATTAAACTTGATTTAAAAATTTAGGTTGATGGGCCCTTTTTTTAGAGACTGATGTGCACCTAGGATGATGTTTTTAACCCTAAAATATGTTTAATAATAAATCAATGAGTTTTCATCAAAATCTTACCAAAATCAACACTATCCACTTATTGCTCTAGTAGTTTATAGGCTATCGCAACAACTACAAAAGGTTAATTTTGAACCCCAGATGAATCTTTGAACAATTTTAACATGTTATTGAATATTGGATTTGTTAAATTTTTTTTATTGATTGCTAATTTATTGTGGATGATTGTTGTAAAATAAGGGTTGGTGTTCACACTTTTATATGAAAACTGGCAACTCAAGGGTATGGTGTCGCGATAATTTATTTTTCAAGGTACAATAAGGTTGGAATCAATACCTTGCGATAGGGTTGAGAGGATTAGGTTGCAATAGTTTTATCTAAGGTGTAATAGTTTGGTATTTATGTGAAATTTAATGTGTGTTAATGTTGTTTTTGAATTGTTAAGGAAGCGTTTGGGAACGCGATTCAACCCGCGTTCCCAAAAAATTTGAAATTTTTTTTTTTGCTAAAATTTAATATGGTTTGTACATTTGGATCGTTTTGATGTGCTAATATCAAAAATGATTTTTAAAAAATGAAAAAACATCATTGGCATGCATTTTGGCACAAAAAGTTATTTGAAAAGCACTCGCAACCACACTGCCAAACACGCTCTAAGTGTTGTATGGATGTTGTTTTTGAATTGTCAAATGGGTTATGGATGTTATTTTATATTTGTTATATTAGGAGTTGATGTCATTTTTAATTTGTTATATTGCATGTCGATGGCTTTAATACACAATTTCATTATGAATATTTATTTTTTAAGAATAAAGAAAAAAATTACATTTACGAGTTTTCATCAAAATTTCTATAAAAAAAAATGACGATGTTTTTATTAAACTTGGTTTTAATGGTTAGGTCGATGTGCCTCTTTTATGGATCGACATACAACTAGGACGATAATTTTAACCCTAAAATATGTTTGATAATAAATCAATGAGTTTTCATCAAAGTCTCACCAAATTGACAATATTTTAGAATTGGAGTTGTGCTAATGCATCATTGAGAAACTAGCAAGCTTGTTAGACTATCAAATACTAAATATCTTGGGACAACCTTCAGATGAAAAAAAAAATTCATGAACAACTTTATAACTATAAACTTTATTATGGATTCTTTAGTGCTAGAAAGGGGATTGATACTTAAATATAGCTACACTAAAGCTTTGCATATATTATGATCTAATATACAAAGATTATTAAGAGATTCCTTTTAAATGCTACACTAAGAGATTAGTGGTGACTCAATCTCCTAAAACACTATATCCTAGGGCAAGTATGGCTAGGATCTCCTTGACATTGGTAAGCGAACTTTTCTTTGATTTGATGTCTTTATCATGCTCTAATTTAGTAGAAGAAATTTTCATTGGTAAAGGGGACAAGATTTGAGAAAATAGATTATCTAAAGCTCTCTAATTACACAATATGTGAAAGTATCTATTAGCATTAAAATTATAAAAGATTATGACTTAAGTTAATAATACAAACTTACACTTTATTTTGAAGAAAGAGCTATTATGGCTAGTTAGCTTGATATAACAACTTTTTAAATAGGAGTATAATGTCATTAATCAATTACTCATGGGAAGACAAGAGATTTCACCTCTTATAGACTCTTTAAGAATGTTAGTTATTTGATAATTTAAAATTGGACCAACTATTGATATGAGCTCTTTTTCTTCTAGGTTACATTCCACTCGTCTGTATCTATTTTATACCATAAAAGCAAGAAGAGAAAACCACTTATTAAATCATTAAATTATGAGACTTCTAAGATATTGGGAGCAATTGTGTTAGGATTCTAATTCCTTTCACTTTCTTATTCACTATTATTCTCTTTTGAATTGAAAACGTACTTTCTCAACATAGCATCAACCCTGTAAAAAAAAGCTTATATTAAGATGCATTCCCTTTAACCAAAAAACATATGTACCCTAAGAGATTTTATTATCGAGGGTTTGAAAGATTTAGCTTTAGTAACAAGTGGGTTTTTTTACTCTAGTATCACTATGGAAAAATCATCTTGTATAGGAATGGAAAGTTATAAGTGATGAAGTATACCCAGGTTTAGTAGAAGCATATAATCAAAAGGTTTCTTTCCATATCAATAAGGGATGGTTGAGATTCTTTAGGAATCATTACAGTAGAAGGTGGCACATTTTTTAACGAAAGAGTAACACTCAATTAAAGATGTTAAGCGTAACAAACCTTTATTGTTATCATCTATGTAATAGGAACAAGAGGAGAATATGCAACAAGAAAAACTAATTGTTATAATAAATAAAGAAATATGGTAAGACAAAGTTTAAATAGTATATGAGTGCTGAGATAATTTGATTAAAGAACTTTATCCAAGGTCTGATCCTAAAATTAATAATATGAGCTTCATCCTTTTTTTTCTTTATCAAATGATGGAAGATTTTAAGGCATAATAGGATTAATTGTCTGTTAAGGTTAGGGATGAATAACAAGGTGAGGAACTGCACCAAGAAGATATAATAAAACCATAAAATAAATAAAAAATTAAAATTAAAGCAATTAAAGACAAATGCTCTTACCTAAGGCTTTATGTGTATGTTTTTTACTTGATCTTGTAATTGGGCTTTCAAAGATCTTTCCCTTACCTTATAGTTTTTTTTTTCCAAAAAAAACCTTACTGCCACATCCTCTAATGAAGTCTTATTATACATGAGGTCTAAGGTCTTCTTATATATATATATATATATATATATATATAAAGAACCTTAATTGAAAACTCATAGTTAATGAGAAGTCCTTTACTTAAAAGTACGTGAAATAAAACTTTACTGCTAAGTCACTTCATTAACTTGATCTAGACTATTGAAGGTTATCTTATTCAAACCAATTTTATTCTTAACATAGAGCATGGGAGAATGGTATACCTTAAAGGAACCCTAATTATATAGCCATCATATAAGGGTTATAAGGTTTACAAGAATAGTGATAAGGTTTACAAGAATATTAATTTTTCTTTGAAACATGGTCTATCACCAACTAGAAATGTAGATCCTAACATGTCAAAATACTTTTTTAAATTATAGTGTTTTCCTCTCATTTTATATCTACCATTTGGTGCTTGAGAAGCAATATCCATAAAGAATGTATCCTCATTGAAGCCAATAGAGATATTACAAGGCCACTCCTATTTGTGAGGATTAGGAAGAATTTTGTATAATCCCTATAAGGCAACTCATAGATAGATGACATTAATAAATTTATTCCTAAAACAAAGAGTTTGCATCTAGGTTCGTCTCCACATTACTGAACCTTAGGAAATAGATAGTTGTCCACTCCCAAACCTACCAAAGTACCCTATAAATGCTTTCTTTTATCATAAAAGGTTCTCCTTCACATTTAACATAACACTCTTCTAAAGCTTAATAGATGTGACTCAGTAAAAAAAAACCCTAAGTCTGCAATCCTGCTCTTTATTTAGGTTATTGTCATTTGTAGTTATGCTTTGGTAAGATTTTTTTACTTCGAATAATAAGATCTTTACATCCTTGTATAGCCAAAAGACTATGTTTTTTAATGGTAGAAAGGATGTTTATTTCTTCCCCTTTCCTTATCGGCATATTGAATTCAAATGTGCCAAACACCAAGTCCTTAAAAGGACTGATATTAATATATGTGAAAGTATAAGCTCCACACCAACTAGGTCAAGAATACCTATTATATCAAATCATATAAGGTAATGGTTTGCAATTCATACCTAATTAAAAATGTGTTATAAACTTGATTAGAATATAGAGAGGGTAGAAAAAAAATATTTGTTAGGCTTTTAAGTGACTTTGGATATTTGAATTATGTCAAAAAAATTTTGATACCTTTATTATTCACTAAAAATGATATTACATTCTTTCCAACCTTTTCATATATTTAGTTATAGCAACATTGGGTCATTGAGAAAAGATTTTCTTTCAAACATTCAAGTTGACATGGTCATCTTAAAAGAAAAGTCTTTCTTTTTCAATGTCCAAAATGAAAGGATGATCCTTTTATTTCTTAAAAACCTTCTTAAAAAATAAACCAAGATGTTCCTTTTATATATTCTTTGTAACACTAATTGTGGACCAATTATTAAATAGTCTATGTAATTTTAATAATGAGTTATTAACATAGGTTTTGTAGGAATAGTGCTTTAGGCTACCATTTTAGTCATATTCTTTGTAACACTAATTGTGGACCAACTATTAAATAGTCTATGTAATTTTAATAATGAGCTATTAACATAGGTTTCGTAGGAATAGTGCTTCAGGCTACCATTTTAGTAATATTTGAGAAGATGGATAATTTTTAGGGTTTTTAATTAGTCTTCTACGAAGAAGTCTTTAGGTTTTAAAAGAGGAATTATGAATTTTTTTTTATGCAAGAGATAAATGATCAAGTGTAATATGTAAGGCTTTAAGTAACACGTATAAAAGCTAGAGATCATATTGTTTTAAATTAAAATGATTGATACATCAAATACATTTTTAAACATGATCAATATGTTTGATGAATAATGTCACTTGTTATGTCATAGTTGGTTGATTCAATCGATCAAGTTTAGTGTAAATATGATAGGGGGAATATTTCTTCATTTAAGAGATAAAAGAATATGAGGTCATTGTTTACACAAAAAATAAACATTTGTATGTCAACCAAATAAGAACAATAATTATTAATTATCACATATGAAAAGGTAAGTTGAAATTGATCATGAATAATATGATAGATGTTCATGATATCCTTAAACTCTATTTGATTTTATTAGGTTGTTACCTCACTCTACTTAGAATTAAGTTCATAGTTGTAGATTCTTCTTGTTGGAAGGAAGAAATGAAAAACACGTAGTATAATTGATCCAAAAGTATTTGGATCTCGATCAATACTAAAGGCAAGAGAAGAATTTCAATCCTTATTTAAAACAATAGTATAACACATATAAGGATGTTGGTGATGTCTTTAGCAACACTAAGGTTAAAACCATTTTAAAATTGGCAAACCCTAAAATCGTGATGCTAGAGACGTAATTATGGCTAAGTACAAAGTTTAATATTAAACAATTATAAGAATCTTTTAAAGAGATAAAAAAAAATTGATTAAAGAACAACTAACTAATTTAACCAAGCAACTTTAACTAGTCACATCATAAATATAAAATTAGAACTAGTCAAACTTCTCCCTAAACGTTGTCTAATAGGCTATAAGAGTTAGAGAATTTTAGCGTGGAACAATAGGATTGATAGCTAACTTTTATCTCATTGTGGTCAAAGGGATCATATCTAGGTGACCATTTATTAGTAGAGCTTCACGTCAATGAGAATGATCTCTAAAGGAACTAGGAGATTGTTGGGGTGGAAAGCTCTCCAAATTGCTTTGCCCAACCTCTTTTGGATAATATAATTGTCTCGTGGCAGAGGGGACAACTTATGGTTAAGGAGTTGAGATTGAGGGAGCTACATCATGTGTTAGGACTTATTGGGGTGGCAAGGCCTGATGTTTCCAAGGGAATCTTGATTGTCTTTCATTGATAGCTGATAATGGATGTCAAATTAGTTTAGGAAGAATAATTGATGGCTTTCTAATCAATTTTCAACAGACAATGTCAATTGTTGATGTTTCAAATTCAAATATGCCCAAGAATGGGGTTTTTTTGTGCTTAGATAATGAATAATCATATGTTCACGTCAATATTTCCTTCTTCAGAGTTCACAAAGTTAATGGTTAGTAGTAGAAGCCCAAACACAAAAACAATCCCTTTTAGTGGGGTTTAAGGACCCTCCGATGATAAAATCAGTGATTTTTAATAATAAAAAATACAATAAATAAAAAAAATAAGCTTTAAATTATAAGAACAAGAGTGTTTGTTCTTGTTTTTGTATGATATATGCTCTAAGAATTAAAATACAAATACTTAGAAAATAGAAACTGTGAGCCTTTTTACTTGAGTGGTTCAAGAGTATATATAACCCCTGAACCTTTTCATGTTACTTAAATCGAAAGGTTGGAGTATCAATTGTGGGGTATGTAAGTAAAAACTATAGTAAAAAAAAAAAAGAATGCATGTGTGTTGTATTTTCTTTTTATTACTTTTTTTATTTTGCATTAAATAGATGGGGAAAAAAGGGAAAAGATAAAAAAAATAATTAATTAACTAAATGTTTTAATTGCATACAGTTAAATCCTAAAGGTTTTTCATGTATATTTTCTAAAAAAAACAATCTTATTTTTATCATGTTTTAAAAATATAGAATGGATATTGTAACCAGTTTATGATTATCGATTAGAATTTGGCAAAAATATCAAAAATCTCATAACAATTAATTTTTTAATTAGTATTCAAAGTATTAGGATTTAACTATAGACTTTAATATTTGGTAGTATAAAATTACACTATAAAGTATAGTGTAAATCCTGGGAAATAAATGTTTGCTTAAATTACAAACTAAATAAATGAAAAAAAGTGAAGAAATTCATGTACAAATTTAAATAAAACAGGAATTCAAAAATTTTCAGATATAAATTTTCGGATGAAATATTTTGAGATATTATAAATTTAACCTGCAAATACTGAGAGTTGAATTAAATTAAAAAAAATAAACTAAAATAAAAAGTTGAGGGGTGGAATTATAAGAAATGAAAAGAGGTATAACTTAATTATAAGAAAAAAGATGTGGGGGAAAAAATAATAGACTCAAAGGAAATGGAGTCTAAGTACAAATAAGAGAAATTATGGGGTATAAATACACATCTCTTGCCCATTAAAGTTGACAACAGCTATAAAAAAAAAAAAAAAAGAAGAAGGAGGGAGTTTTGATGTTGTTCTTGCCAAATCAAGAGAGAAACATCAAAAATCTCAATAACCCATCCAAGATTAAGGGTTTATAGGTAGAATCAATATTTGTAAGCAAGGATTAAGAAGAAATTTTGAAGGTAGAGAGAGGAGGGAGGGTCGGCTGTCATTAGAAAAAGGGAGGCAAAAATTTTCGACTAGTTGAGGATCGAGACCTTAATTCTTACTAGGTAAGGAGTTCTAAACAAGATTCTATAAGTTGTTTCGAATTCGATTACGAATTGATGCTTTAATGTTGAATTTTTAATTAGGATTCTTAGACTTGAATTGGGGAAATATATTAATTGTTAAAATTAAGTTAATTCATGTGTTGTATGTGATTGAGGGCATGAAATCATGATGATTCATCAAAGAAAATGCATGGGTATTTGGGTGGCCAACCATATGAAGAGTAAAGAGGGAAAAGGGGCAAATTGTGGTTTTTCTTATTGAATTTATTATAAAAAGTTGTTTTTTATGTGAATGTGTGTGTAAATTAAATGAAATTAGCATGAAATGAATGAGGGAACTCTTGGTTCCTTAAGGCCAAGCTTCCGGTCAATTATGTATCAAAGGGGGAGGATGTTTAATTTGACATATTTAGCTTGATGACGTGTGTTTAATTGTGTCAAAATGAGAAAAAATACATGTTGAAATAGCAAGGATTGTGTTTAGAAGCATATTGTTCGAAAAGTTAGTAAAATCGGTAAAAATATTCTATTTTGATGTCTAGAGGGAAGATTGAAATAACTAGAGTAAATCGGCTCTTAAAATATATTTTTGACACTCTTATATGGCATGTGATATGGCTAGGGATTGAGATAAAAGAGGGAAAGATGAATTACGGATGTTGTGTGTATATGGAAAGGTTGACGAATCTAGACAGATTCATCTCCTGCCTTTCAAAGAGAATTCGAGTAGGAGGATGAGATAATTAGAATCAGGTTCCTTCATAGGAATTGTAGTTTTGGATGTTGAATAACTAAGGAAATTGGTCTTACTCAATTTGGAGCTATATAACTCCAGTTATGAATCACCAACCGAGACTGGGTCATGACAGACCCTATAGGGCAGTAGGTCTAATTCGTTGATGAGTAATTTCGAGTGTCTTGGGGGAAGAACTAGGTTCTCCTTTCTTTAGAAAACTTGTAGCCTCATGTCTTAGCTTTCCAACGAGACCAATCTCGCTTGAAACAAAGTCCTAAAACTTCAAATATAGTCAGAAATCTGAGGAGAGGTCGATATGCAACCTCTGTTGTCAGATTCGGAAAGTCACTAAAACAATTATCTAGACGCATTAAAGGTGAAACTTGGATCCTTTCCCTCAGGAAACATATGATATTATATCTTAGCTTCCAAAAGAAATGAGTCATATTAAAAATGGAAACTTGTAATGATAACTATGGTCGGACAAGGAATGACAATATTAATGAGTGAAATGAGAAAAAAAAAAAGTAAAATATAAAGAAAGGAATAATTGAAAGAAAAACCTATATTTGCTATTAATATGGTTATTATGAAATGTATCCTTAAATAAGGATAATTTATGAGATATATATGTGATTACAGGAGGGACAATAGGTATGGTGCATTAACAACAACAGGGGAGCACGAAAAGAGTTTCTACTGCAGGTAGGTGATCCGCACCTATGCTTTCTAATTAAATTTCATGATTTAAGATGTTATTGATGTGAAATGTGAATTAGCAAATGTTGGATATCATATAAAAGAATGAAAGTTTGCATCATTATGTTGTTATTTCGGATAGTATCCCAAATGTATATGTGTTCAAGGTGAATGATCTTTTGTGTGAATTACCAAGCAATGGAAGTATCGCTGACATAGAAAATATGAGAAGTATGATATGTCGCATGAACTAGCATACATTTAGTGTATGTTAGTGACACGACCAAAAGATTGATGTCTTCTCCCAAGTGCAGGAGTGTCGAAGTAATAAATAACCCGGCAAGACCGAGGTCAAACCACAAGAAAGTTAACTATATAAATTATAAATAACAACAACAACAACAACAACAACAACAACAACAAGAAGTTGATGAGAACTTTGAGATGTAAGATTAATGTGAGGATTAAACAATGATAAAAGTAATTGTCAAGGTTAGAGGATCCACTAATGGTATTTCAAACAAGTATAGTATAAACTCTTATTATTCAACTGGAAACCACACACAAAGAAGGTTCCAATCGGATTATAAATTGTTAACATGATTACATTAGTTATCTTATTCGAATAATTCTAATCCTTGTAAATGTTGTCAGGCATTCATGATTATAACTTATGTTAACAACAAAACAAGTTCCTTTCATAGCACAGGTGTCGGTTATACCATACAGTTTAGGTTATGAAAGTGCCAAGTATTTGTTATAGCAAGGGTTATACAACATAAATCTAGATTAATCATTTAACAAGCAAAGTATTAAAAGTGAACAAGATAACAAATATAAAACATGTTAGTATCAAACATTAAGGTCCATGTTGAGTTTATATTATACTTATTCTTACACTATTAGTGTAACCTTTTCACCTTAACATAATAAACTTAGCTAAACATAATGCAGAATAGAAACATAAATAAACAATATAAGAACATAAATAAGATATAAGTTAACTAAGTAAAGGAAAGGAAATGAAAAGCATGAACAAGAGATTAATATAAACAAAACTTCAGCATTATAACAATATAAAGAGAGAGAGCAAGAACATGATCTTGATCTAAAAACCAAGATGTCTAAATGCATGGCAAATGCCTTCTTTTATAGGCTAAAATTTGGAACTATTGATTTGATGACTAATTGTTGAGTGGATGGCCACATCTTGACTTGGTGACAATCCTTATCTTCTTGTATGAACAAAACGTCATTGATAACGTCAGAATTTGAACAGACTTAAATCATGAAAGTTCTAGGATATTGTCTCAGCTTTCCAACAAAAAAAGAATCAATGCATTTGGACTTCTAGAACTCGAGATATAGGTTGAACAGTGTCTGGGCTGCAGGATAGATTCTGACTTCTCCATTGTTGCTAAGATTTGGACTTCCAAACAATAGAATTGAGTCTTGCACTTCCATGAATGTTTTAGGCCTATGTCTTAGCTTTCTAGCCATATAAACCAAATTGAAATCCAAGATCTACAGCTCCAGATATGACCCAATGACTAAACAGTGTTACAGTTTGGACTGAACCAGCATCTCTTTTCTAAGCTTAACCCTCTCTTTGTCTTCTCAATTTCAGTAGTTCAACTCATCAATCAATCCTTTGATTTATGTGATAGGCCTGCATTTAAGATGAATATTTGCCATAAATTAAAGGTATCTTATAGTTTCAAACTTGTTATTATAAAACATACTTTAGTTAAGGAGTTATTGATACTTCAAATGCAAAAGGATGATATAAAACCTTGATAAAAATACACTTTTAAGTACTAATCAGTTAGGATCTCAGGTAAGGGGATTACCATGTAACGATGTTTATGGCGCGTGGACTAGCATACATTTAGTGTATGTTAGGATCCCGAATAAGGGGATCACCATGTATCAATACCTATAGGGCATCGACTAGCATACATTTAGTGTATGTTAGGATCCCGAGTAAGGGGATCACCATGATAGACTAACATACATTTAGTGTACGTTAAGGTCCCGGGTAAGGGGATCGTCATGCATCGATGCCTATAGGGTGATGATAATACCGATGTAATTGGTATCGGTAATGTGTTAGGCAGAAATAGTTGTGGTTGATTTTATAGAATCTTGAATAAAAGTTCAAAATGGAAGGTGAAACAGTTTTAGTAGTTAAATGAGAAAGTCTCAATGAAAAACAAAAAGAGAGAAGTGAATAGAATATGAATACATGTTTTTTTTTAATTGTTGGATATTTGTGTTACTATACTTATTGTGATATTCATGTTTTCAATAATATGTATTTTGTTTCAGGATCATAGCATGCACGACAGGAATAGATCCTAGCTTTTGCTCACTTTTTGTTATCTAGTTATAAGGAGTATATCCTTGTATTTTGGAATATTAAAACATTTATATAACTTAATTTGTATAATTACTGTTTAAACTTGAATAGATGAACTTAACTATGTAATTCATACAATCATGTTCCATGTATGCATGTATATCTCATTTATTCCTCTATAATAATAATTGTTGTTCAATATATGTTATAAATATTGTGGTTGTGATGATGATGATAATGATGTTTGTGGGATTGAGACCTAAAACAATTGGGTCATGATTGAGTTAAGAAATGTGGGATATTAGAAGTGTAAACATATTATATGTGAATAACAAGTTATATTTCGGTAGATTTTTATATGAAAACTATTAAAAAAATACTATGTTTTCCATTTGATATATGATTGGTGTTTTATTTAGTACAAGGAGTTGTTACATATACCCTCATGTATACAAAATAAAAAATAAATAAATATGATGCTAAAAATTAAGCTTTAGAACGGTTAGGATTTAACCCGATAAGTTAGAATCTTCTTCACGAAAAGAGATCTGCCTTGAACCTTAAATGAGACCAACGAATAGAAACGCAGTTAAGAATAATAATCAATCAATAATATAGTTTACCTTAAGTTGGGTGCACTGGGAGTGATGCATCTCCCCCCTGCACAACTAGTTCTCTTACCTAGACTCTCGCAGATCAAAGATTTTCTAATGACTATAATATTAGGTGATCAAAGATTTTCTAATGACTATAATATTAGGTGATGACTCCCTCAAATCATACCTATATGATTAAACCCAAAACACCCTTCAATCTAGAAAAGGGCTCCATCATTTGATGTCGTACACGCCACGACAAGACAATGACTCCACTAAGAACTTATCTTGTTGGACTAAACTTTATATATTTGATTGTTTGCTTGTTTATTTTTATTGGTCTATATCATTTAATTTTAGCATGCATTTGTTTTACATACTGCTCATGCATAAACACATCAGGTATGAATTAATGCTTTCATGCATTTTAATTTTAAGAATAAATCAATTCTAGATTAAGTAAGGAGTAACGATCTGTCTCATAACTTTTAGTCGGAGTTCAGATTCGTAAAATATCCAACTATAAGCTAAGCATTTACTTGGTAATGACGGTCATATTATACTCCGACCATTCCTTGTAACTCTTATATTGCATTCACGAAAAGTAATCACCAGGCAAATCATATATCCTTTTTAGACCATGTAATAAGTCTATCCTTCGTGGCTTAGGATGGATCTGCCTTTAAAATATAAATAAACCTAATAAATACTCTCCAGGATAAGATAATTTAAGCTGAGTATGACTTTTTTTTAATACAAGCAAGAATCTAAGATAATATAACTAATTAGAGAGAATCACCTAGACCAAGATTAAGAAATTACCACACATAAAAACTCCTATTTTTTTTTTAATAAAAATTGCTCAAACCTATTTTTTTTTTCTACTCTCAATATGTACGAGATTTAATCAAAATGAAGACCACGGATTTTTACCTGTATACAATGAAGAAGTCATGAATTAGCTAACAAGTTAACCTATGTTATTTACAAAATAGATTTTAAAAAAAAAGTTTTTATTAATAAAAATATATATATATATATTATTTTAACTTCTATAAAATCAAGACTTAAAAATACAATTATATATAAAATTCAGTGAAAAAGGGCTAAAAAATCTCAAAGGATTAATTATCCTGCTAGAATACCAAAGCCAAGATACAAAACACAGTCAAGGACCTCTATTAGCTCAGTGTTTGCCCCCTTTTTTTGTTATTTCTTCTGATTAATAGTAATTCTATTCAAAATACAACTTGAAGCAGCAAATGCCCAAAAAGGATTCTGTTATCATTATGATTCACTCACCTAATGTCATAAAAACAAAAACTGGCGAACAAAAAACTCGACACAGGAGAAAATATCATAAAGCATCATCATGAGCAGCCACCAGACTCATTTAGGCGAAAAGAGAAACCATGGCCGCTTAGCAGGCAGAGGAAATCCAGTCATTTGTCAGCATAGCACATTGACTTGACTGGGATAGAAAATTTAATCAAATCGGTGCCACCTTGACCAGGATTATAAATTAATCCGTGCGATGCCTACAGCAAATAAAATTAAAAAACCAGTCAATACCCAGGCAGGCCGAAAAAGAGTCTAGTATCTACACTTGCTGCAACATAGAATACAAGAAATTTGACCTGTGTCAATTGTTGCATCAATCATCCAGGTAATAATATGACCCAGCAGTTTTCTGCTCCCTGTCCTTGGTCGAGTCCAATTTGTTGATTCTTGGCCGGAAATTAGTGGGGTCTCGTCTAAATGTGATATCCAGATGCTGCATCAGAGTAAGAGAAGAGTGAATGGGAGAGAGATGAAAGCATGCCTAAAAGAATATAGATGTGTCACATATAGGACAATACAGATTACTCAAGCAACTGTGAACTGTTCAGGTAAGCTTGGTTTGATTTCATCTCAATCATAACTGGTAAGAATAGAAACGGGCACCACACTAGGGGACATCATAAATGGATCATTATGGATTTATAACAGAATCTACAATGACTTGGTCTCTTCATTAATGTTTTCATCTTTCTTTACCTTTTGTCTCCTTAATGCATGAAGAATAGGGATGAGAATACTGGACTTACAGATAAGAAGAGATTCATCCCAGTCAACAATGACTGAGGAGAATTTGCTGTACAATCCACAGAAGGCTGTCCCTCGTACACAATAACTCTGTCAGCCAGGTATGTTGCCATTATAAAATCATGCTCCACCACAAATGCAGTCTTCTTTGCATGTAGGATAAACCTCTTGATGACTTTTGAAGCAACAATACGCTGCTCAGAATCAAGATACGCACTTGGTTCATCTATCAAATAAATGTCTGCTGGCTACATCAAGAAAACCACACACCAGACCATATTTAGCAACCTTAAATATATTAAAATGCAATCTTGAAGAATGCTGAGTAGCAAGCCATTCAATCCAAGATGTCCAACTGAAGGGACTAAATTGCCTGATATAGTAAAGTAAAACAGAGGAAGAAAGCAATCAACACATCATTAATCATCAACGTATTGTCAAGGCATTTTGACTTGACATAAATTTTGAACACATTAACCTCTCAAAAATCAGAATCTATAAAACCACTATTTAACAAACTTGTGCACTACATGTAAAAACTCTATCATGTCACAGGACTGCTCAACACATGAAACAGAGGGGTTAAAAAACAAAAGGATACTTTAAGAGAACAGCATCATGAATTAAAGCATAAACAAAACAAATCCAAAAGTCTTATCTTCATTCACGGATATAAATGATAAGTAGACCTGATAAAATTTCTTTACCTTTCCAAGGCATAGACATAATGCAACTCTTTGCAACTCTCCACCAGATAGATTTACAACTTCTTGATCCATCAGTTGCTCAATAAGAAGTGGTTTCATGACATCTGAAACAAACTGAGGATGCATATACGAATCACGTATCTTTGAATGCAGTAACTGTCTGACACTGTGTTGAAACTTGGGGCTTATCTTCTGGGGTTTGTAAGAAACATTGAACTCAGGTATCTCAGATTCAGAATCTTCTATAGTATCAGGTTTCAGCAAACCAGCCTGCACGTTTTGCCAACAAAATAATTTATTAAACACGCAGAAGATCATGTTGTAGATAGAGAAAGGGAGATTGATGAGCGGAGAGAATACCAGCATGCGGATAAATGTTGTCTTCCCTGTCCCATTCTCACCAAGCATTACTACAATCTGAGAGTCAGTAAATTCACCCTCAACAACACTAAGCTTGAAATTGCCCTGAGTTTTACTCATGGTTGGGTATTTGTATCGTGCATATGTTTGAATCTCCTCAGCATTATCCTGTGGAGTCTCAGCAACCTGGGAAAAGGAACAAAAAAAATTAATGACAGAAAAATAATACAATGAAGGGAAGTAAATGTGTAGAGGATTTAAAATACCTTGAAGGTTAAAGATTCATCCCGGAATCGTAGGTTTTCTGTAGGAACAAACCCAGACAAAAATATATTGATACCTTCTCTCACAGAAAAGGGAAGGGTTACTACTCCATACGCACCCGGTTTCCCGTACAAGCAGCAAATGAAGTCAGATAAATAGTCCAGGACACTAAGATCATGCTCCACCACAATAACATAGCTGAAGTGAAAGCACAGTCTTAACAACCTAAATCCTCAGTACAAAGTGCAAAGCAAAGCTAACAACAAGAAAAGAATGGAGTCAAACCTGTTGGCCCTGAGCAAAGATCGGATAACTTGGGCAGCTTTAAGCCTCTGCTTGACATCAAGATAACTTGAAGGTTCATCAAACATATATATCTCTGCATTCTGTATTGCAACAACAGCAATAGCAAATCTTTGGAGCTCTCCACCTGATAAATCCCCCACATTACGATCTATAACCTGGTTCAGATCAAGATCACGACAAAGTTCTGCCTTCCTGTGGCTCTCATCTTTTTGGTCAAGCACTTGCCCGACATTGCCTTGAACTGCTCTTGGAATGTGGTCAACATATTGAGGCTTTATGATGGCCTACGTATGAAACAAGAATGATTTTAGTAGGAAGACACAAAAAGTAAACTAGAGGCAAGTATATCAAAGAAGAGGCATGACAAAAACAATCAGGATGTGAAAACACAAGTATAAACCTGAACATGATTTTTCATGTTGATTTTACATCATAACCTGTCAAAATACATTCTTTAAGAAAACATCATTTCATGATTGTTTCCATAAAACATTTTTTCAAATATGAGGGTTGGTTATTCCCAAAGGGAAGTGATTGCATGGTAAAGAATAAATTATGGCATGCGCAAGCTTACATGACATATTGCATACAAATCAAATTGTGATTCAAGCTATCACAATAAAAGCGTGATTGTTTTTGTGTTTCAAAAGCAATTTTGAAAAAATTTAAATTTTTTTTTCTTTGCTTCAAAATTTTTAATTTTTTTTTTGTATTTTCCAATCGTTTTGATGTGCTGATATCAAAAATAATTTTTAAGAAATAAAAAAAAATATTATTTTAATACATTTCCAAGTAAAAAGCAACCGCCACCACATGAATCTATGACAATCCCATCTTACAGGTCTATACAGCACCTTAGTGAATGAATCCTAACAGCACAGTTATCTGAATGATATCATCAGACTTAATTACAAGCATTCAGGAAAAAGTGGTCCACAGACAAGATAGGTCAAAGGAAACAGTACCATGGCTCCTAGTTTAGTGTGGGACACAGACATTATTCTTTCACAACAGGGGGTAATATATCTAGCAGTAATACAGAGTTTTAAGTGCAGTTGAGCAGTGCCCAAACAGAAAGGTTACCTTCAAATTATCCTCTAGGATACGGGTAAAGTAATTCTGAAGCTCAGATCCTCGAAAGTAAGTCAGAATTTCCTGCCAATCAGGAGGGTTCTGCAAAGAAAAATAAAAAAAGTAACTAACACAAATGCATCGTCATAGGGTAGAAATAAGAACAAGGATACAAAGGGGCTGCTTATTACATTGAAACGACCCAAATTAGGTTTCAGTTTTCCAGCTAGAACTTTGAGAGCAGTGGACTTGCCAATGCCGTTTGTTCCAACCAAGCCAAGAACTTGCCCAGGCCTCGGAACTGGTAGCCTGCAAATGCATCATTTTTTTTTTGTTTTTTATTTTTCACTAGAAAAGCATTTTATTAAGCAGGTAAAAAAGGCAGCCAGCCAACCTGTGCAACTTAAAGGTATTGGGGCCATAACGATGGGTAGTGTCTTTATCCAAATCCTTAGGCAAGTTAATGATCTGAATTGCTTCAAATGGGCATTTCTGCATCAGAAGATAAATAATCCCCTAATAAGCAAGCTAAGCATAGATACCACATCCGATAAAGTATCAAAAACAACAACAGTAATTATTGAATTCCAAAAGAGAACAGTATAAGCTTGCCTTGACACAGATACCACATCCAATGCACAACTCCTCCGAAATAAAAGCTATCTTCGAAATAGGAGTCACCTCTATACACAGTTTCCCTACGATTTGTAATATGTAATTAGAGCATTACTTATTTATACTTAATCATAATTCCACAGCAACAGCAACAGCAATAGAAGTAGTAGTAGTAGTAGTAATTATTATTATTATTATTATTATTATTATTATTATTATTATTATTATTATTATTATTTGCTCTCAAACAAAACCTAATGCTCCAAATTGAAAATAAGAAAGCTTTCTAAGCTGCAATCACGGGCTAAATAAAACAGATTCGCCAAATCGAGGTGAATAATGAGGAGAATGAGAATTAAAATAAGAACAAATTGTGAATCAATAAATTAAAGAAGACAACAAGACGAATTAAACAAAGAAAAAAAGGAAAAATACCAGTTTTAACAACGGGGCAGCTCTTCTTGCACTCTTGACGGCACTTCTTAGGCTTGCATCTATCAGAGGTTACTATGGCTATACGCGTCAATCGATCTGCCATCTCTCCCTCTTCTCTTTTCTTTTTATTTAAGTTGATACTACACGCAAACTAGGAAGAAGAAGGAGATGATAAGCGATCTAATGACTATTTACGAAGGAGAAGAAAACAGAAATAGATTAAAATTATTACCAGTTGAAGAGAGGGTGGATCCGAAGAAGACAAGGAGAAGCTACGCTACGCGTGGTGGGAACGCCCTTTCGACTTAAGCCCTCCCCCCTCTATTGTATCCCAGCGAAAACTCCTACCGAAAACCTAAAACAATAAAAATTAATATAAAAAAAAAAAAAGGTACTGCGCTCTACTAGCTTGTTTTCGGTTGTTTATATATCTTTGAAGTTTCTTTCACTTTTCGCTAATTATCTCATGGTTCTCAAACCCGGTATGGAGTTGACCTGGTTAAGAAATAGGTTTCAAATTATACGAATGGACCTGAATTATCTCAAATTAACTTAAAAAATTAAAAAAATATTTAAAATTTTAATATTTTATATGAAAGAATTAAGAAGTAATATATATGAATATAGACTATACATGTTATAAATAATGAAGTTTAAAAAATTATTTCAAAATGATTTTTTATTCACGTTGAAAAGATATTATTTTATTCTTTAAGTTAAAGTATTTAAATCAAAAAGATTTTTTCTCCCACATTAAAAAAGCATAATTTCTTTCTTGTGAATATAAAGTATATATACTGAAGGGTTTCAAATTGTACATTGAAAAAATAAAACATTCTTCTATTATTTATATAGTGAACTTTGAAATGGGTTAGTAATTAACTGAAAAATGTGAAGAAAAAAATATCTGGCTAGGAGAAAAAACACATTTGATTAAAAAAAGGGGTCTCTACCAGGTTTTGCTGGATCACCTAGGTTCCAGGTTGAACCGGCAAGTCGATCAGTTTTTTCTAGGCTAATTACGTGCCCCAATTTTCAATAAAACAGACTCGATCAAGGCCCTGAATTACCCAAATTCTAAGTTGACCCGTCAAGCACTATGGGGTCTGATAACTATGAATTATCTACCACTGGTGTTCAAAAAAACTATCAAGATTAAAGTTAGATAATATTATATTAGTTGTTGTTTTTGTGATTAAGCTATGTTTAAAAAAATTAATTTTTTTTAATTAACTTTTTTATGTTTTTAAATCGTTTTGATATGTTGGTATCGTAAATAAATTTTAAAAAATATTATTTCAGTATATTTTTAAACAAAAACAACATTTTAAAAAGCAACCGTTACTACAATATTAAACACTATTATATAATAGTTAATAAAAAAGTCTAGGAAACTAATATTATAAGTTGGATGGTGAGTCAGGATTTTTAAAACCTGGTTAATTTGACTCTTCTGGTATATATTTGTTGTTATATATTTTTTCTCTCCTGCAATAATGTTTTTTGTTTTAATCGATTGATTCAATTAATATATGAAATCTAAATTATTTATTATAATTTATAACAAGTTTTAAGTTAATATATTGAGCTAAAATTTTAGTTCTAATTAAAAATTAGTAATATAAACTCAATTCGTGAATATTTATAATATTCACAAAAATCTCAGCTCAATTTAATATATACAACTTATTCAAACAAAATAAAATAAAAACTGAATGAGTCATATTTATAATTTATAAAATATTAAAAATTAAATTAAATTAAATATAATTATAGGTTTAAACCTAGGACAACTATATTTATAAATACCCTTAATTCATTTCTAATCACTAACTAGTGACTTTCTACTATTTTATTACTTTTTTTGACTATATTCTTCTCCTTATCAATTAACAAATAAACTAAAACAGAATGGATTTCCAGTGTATACTGACTGCACCGTCCATTTATTGTAGAGATGCCATTGTCGAGATTTTACTTAATTTTCATGCCTTTGTTTTATCCCATATTCTCTATTCACGAGTAGAGATTTTTTTTTTCTTTTTTCTTTTTTTTTTCTTTATTGACTTTAGAAAGCACTAATTAATTAACAAAATACTAAACGAGATCACATAAGTGCAGTTTTATTATGTGTCACCTCACAAAATAATATTATTATTAATTTCAATAGTTTTTTATTATTATTTTTGCTTTGTTAAAAATTAAATTTATGATTTATTTTTATTTATTTTTTATAGAGTTATTCTAACTTTATCACTCGAGAAGCAGGTTTAACTTAATTGACTTTTTTTTTTCAATAATTTTATCATTCTATATTTTATTGATTGAGAATTACATTTTATTATTTTTTTATCAGGTTATCTCAGTTTCATGACCCGAGTCACGAGTTTGACGAGTTAACTTGGATTAACTCGGGTAATGTTTTTTAGTTATTTTTTAAAAAAATTCAATTTTAAGTTGATTAAGAATTACACTTCTTAATTTATTTTAAGTTGCTTTATATTAGGCTATCTCATGACCGAAACCTTAAGTTTGGTAGGTTAACTAGGGTTATTTTTTTAGTTTGTTTTTTATGAGGTTATCCCGGTCTCATGACCTGGTTTGCACATTAACACGGGTCGACTCGAGTTATTTTTTTGTGTCTTTTTTTTTATTGAATGTTTTTATTTTAATTTCTTGCTTCAACATTGGGTTTATTGGGAATTGAGTTTTATAATTTGTTTCAATTTGCTTTCTATAGGGTTATCTCATTCTCATAACCCGAGTAGCGAGTTTGAGTGGTTAACCCTGATTGACTCGGATTTTTTTTTTAATTTTTCTAATATCATCCTTCAACATTAAGTTGATTAGAAATCAAACTTTATAATTTGTTTGAGTTGTTTTTTGTGAGTTTATCATGGTTGTAGAAATAGGCTTGTGAATTTGTCAGATTAATCTAGGTTGACTCGAATTGATCTAAAATATTGTTGTTTCAATATTTTTTAAGAAAAAGTTGTTATCCAAAATTTTTTAGTATATTTTTACCAACCATCTAGATTTTTTTAAAACTTATCAAGTATATAGTGTAATTTTTTTTTTATTAAAAAAACCATTAATAATGTTTTGATATTTTGAAAACATTCAAATTTCAAAAAAAATTTACTTGTAATGAAGCTCGACTAATAATCTAGTATTATCTTCTATAAATATCAGAGAATTTAGTCACTTCTGGGTATTTCCATCTTGACCTAGTCTTTTCTATTTTGAGGGACATGGCTAATTTGATGCCCAAATCTCTCTCTCTCTCTCTCTCTCTCACCTTTCACGTGCATCTTTCAAATCACCTTTTGTTTTTTCTATAGGAAACAAACGGAAGCTTGGGCCAGATTTTTTGTTGATAGTTTCCAAATCTCTCTTCCTTTTTTTTCTTACAAGTATAGTGATTGGGGGAACTTGATACCAATCATCTCTTCATGAAAGGTTAAGTTAGTCTCCCTGGAGTTATTGATTTAGTTTTTTTTTACTTGATGTCATTCATTCTCGCTTTTTTCACCTCTAAATATCTTTTTTTTTACTGGATATTTGGTATGTTCGTCTTAATTGATATTCTTTTTTTTGTTTTTCTTTCAATATTGTTTTATTTTTATTTCTTCTATTCTTCTTTGAGCTTGGTGTTCAACAATACTAGGTTTGATGCCTTTATATATACAACAAAACTGGAGAATTTTGCATGCTTCTAATTAAGCTTTGGCAATTTACTCTCACTTTTTTCATCTCTGCATATCTTCTCTTTTGCCCTCCTTCATCCTTTTTCTTTGGTACCATCCTTCATTCCCATGGCATGTAAGAACACTCCAATCCACCATTAATGTCGCAGAGCCTAGATCTCATCCTTGTTTACTTTGAACCCACTCCTCTACAAGAAAACCTTGAATTCTCATTTCAGAAAAAGGCTAAACTCTAATTTACCTTAAGTGGTAAAGAATCGAAAGAGGTCACATGGGAGATGAAAAGGATGCAAGGAGAGTGCATGCCTTGCTCTCGCTTCAGTGATGATGAAGATTGTGATGCTGGCGGAAATGCTTCTAAGATGGATTAGAGAATATGAGAAAACCTAAAAATGTATATTCTTTTATGGTTTTTATTTTGTTTATTGGGTTTGATTGCGAGCATTTATATGTAGTTTTAGTTCTTAATGGGTTGTAGATTATTTTTCCAGATTTTCCTCTGTTTCTTTTTTTGTGGGATTTGATTCCTTTTGATTAGTTGTTGTTTATATGTTATTGTCTGGAATAAATGCAGAGAAGAGAGGATTTGTTGAAGATTACAGGCCAATTTGTTGAGAATAATTAATTGTTAATATGTTTGAGCTTTCTTTTTTTTCCTTACTGTTTCAAGTTCTTAGGGACAGATTTTGTGCTTCTCTTTTATTGTAATTGTCCATGGTATATTACGTTATTTTCTATTTTTAATTATGTTTTCTATAAATTAGAACTCTTTATTTTTCCTTTTAAAGCAATCAATTTAAACTTGAATTTGTAAAAATTATTGAAACAAGTGTTGTAACCAATTTTAGTTGTATCTTGAAAATTGTTTTATGAAAAATACATTTTATTCAAGAATTCAAAAAAATTAAAATTATTAAATATTTTCAAGACATGAGAAGATAAGACTTTAAGCTACAATAAATTAAATGTCATGACTAGCCAGATTAGATTGAAGTATTTTAACAAGAAAGGGAGAAAAATGTAATTAAAATAAAGTTTAAGGTTGAAATTTGATTTAACTAAAATTAGAAGAAATAATTATGTTTAAGAACTTAATTAAATTTCTAATAGGTTTAATTAACTTAATTTAAGGATTCAATTGAAGCAAAATTAAACCTAAAAGTCAATTTGGTCTCAAAATTGAAAGAATTAATTAAGTTCAAAGACTTTATTAAATTTTTAATGGTTTTAATGATTCAATCAATGACCCAATTAAAAAAAAAATAATAACTTTGAAGGCTTAATTCAGATCAATTTGCAAAGATTGAAAGATTAGGGACACAATTAAAACTTTGAAATGCCAAATTGGTGTAATCAAGGGTTCAATTATAAAACATTTCAAGTTTAAAGGTTAATTAAGGGTCAAATTGAAAACATTCAAGACCAAGGACCGTTCTAGAAAAAGCAAGCAACATTGGGAGCTATACCAAACTTTTTTAAGGACTAGATTAAAAAAATCAAAATTTAAGGCTTAATTGGGGATTAAATTGAACAAACTGGAAACCAAGAGTTACTTTGTTAAAGATGCTAGACTTGAAGGATCCCAATTGCATAAAATTAGCTAGTCTTGTCTCAATCAATGATGTTTGGGCTTAAATTGAAAGTACAATGACCAAATCAAAATTACTTAAATTTTTATTTAAAATTCATAATTTTTAGGGTTTTATGGGATGATGTGTTACTTAAAATTAAATGAAGAAAATGAATGACACGTCATCCAGTCATTGTGTTTCACCTTTTTCAACCGAGAAGACTGATCAAGATACAACCTTTATATAAATTAATACGGCATCTCTAACCACCCCAGGGGCTCTAACATCCATCAATAAACTGAGAAACATATCCTTTACAAGGATGAGTCACTCCCATCAAATATTTACATCTTATCTTTTTCAACGAATCAAACAACATTTTATCTCTTATTAGCCACTCTGCATTAACATATTGAAATTGATCAGGGTTCAAACTTCCAAGCAATGAATATGGAGTTCTAGACTTTCAAATTGAGTGTGGTTTGTTTTTAAGGTTACATATGTATCCCCACTGCATAGTTCAGGTAGACCAAGGTTATGATTATCTCTTAATTTTTATAATGACCTTGTCAAAGTAGCACACTCAATCAACTATGACCGAAGAAGAAAAACTCCCTTGATTGATTAACTCCATGGTTGCCTTCTCTTTATCGAATTGAACCTACAAGACGACAAAATGAACCAAAACCCATTTTTCTAGGAAGGTTAGGAAAGGATGGACATGAATCTTCCCTAAGTCACCTATTTTTGTGCAAAACCATCTTGGATTTGCAATGACTGGTTTTGGATTTAGATATAAAAGAGTAGTTGCTCTTTAAGAAAAAGGGGTATTGGAAAAGAAAAGGCAGAAAAAAAAAGAGGAAATGCCTTTAGAGTTGAAAAGGGAATCCTATAATTGATTTAAGAAAGGAACTAGAGGATTAACGTACCAAATAAAGATAGATGTAGAATCCAGACTAGTTAGGGGTGGTTAGTGATGGCATGATTTAGTGTGTGTGTGTGTGTGTGTTTTGTTTGAAGTTTGATTGAATGATTAAGTTTGTTCATTGAAGTGTTAAATGTTAGTATATAGTAATTTTTTACATGCTTTGATGTTAAGATGACCATTTTTGAAGTTATGGAAATGTGTTTAAGTTTTGAAGTTGCTATGGTTTAAATTGTTTTAAGATAGTCTGATACGTTTGTTAAAGTTATGTGTATATTGTTTAAGCATCAAGATATTGAATTTATCAAATAAAACAATGTTTTTTTTTATCTAAGAAATGTTATTTTTGTTCACTGGTTTACTTGACCTTGCTTATTGTTTTTCCTATTGATTTTGTTTCTTGTTTGTTTTGATGATTCAAGTGGGTTGTATTAAGAATACTTAAGCTTTGTTTGCAAGGTTTAGTTGTTATTCCAGGTTATATTATATTTTTTTCTAGGTTTAAGTTTTGTTGCTGGATTTTTAGGTTTACAAACTTTTTTGGGATGATGTTCTTGCTATGAACTTTGCCTTAGGTCTTTGATATGGGTATCATTTTAGTCGATTGTTGGTTCTTACATGTGTGTGCATACTTATTGATTTTTAATCTGAAATTTTTATTGCTTAAAAAATTGTTTTTTATGGCTTTTAATATTCGTTTCTGTCTTTTCATTTTTTTGGATAAAATCAAATAATTATGGCTTTTGTTGAATTATTTTGATGATCTAGCCCCGAAATCTTGTTTGAATGATGTTTGTGTGTGATTTTGTGCCTTTAATTTTACGTAATTTGGTCTGAAATTGAATTTATGTTTTTTGGGTTTATTTCTTGTCGTTTTTCCTGTTCTTCATCAAATTCAAGAAAAAAACTTGTTTGATCTTCAGTGTTTCTAGACCTTGTTTATGGGCTTGGATCTTTAGGCTAAGAGACCCAACCCATCTTTTTAATAAGGCAGTGTTTGGCGAATTTGGTTTTTACCAAAAGAAAAATGCATTTTTTTTTGTTCTTAAGGCGTGTTTGCCAAACATAACATTAAGATATTTTTTTAGCCTCTGATTTTTAGTTAATGACGTGTTTGGCAAATATACCCTATTATTTTCCCGCAATATTTATTTTCTTATTTTTTGTGCTTTTGCCAAACAGACCCTATATAATTTCCAAAAGACCCTGGAAAAAATTCAATGACCATTTTAAAATTATTTTTGGGTGCCTTGCATATTTTCCAACCATTTTATTTAATATTTGGGCGGTAGATTTATATTGTAAAATATTGACCCGATTTAAATATACTTGCTTTTCTTCAAAAATTTCAGAAAATTACAATTAAAATTTGCTTATTCAAAGAAAAATACAAAAAAAAATGTGTTTTTATCTATATGCATATGACCAAGCTTCTCAAAAATAAAATCATATTTGTGTAAATAATAATAAAAAAAAACACAATGCTTGATTTAGCATCTTTAAATACAAAAATTCAAGGAAAATAGTTTTGTTGATATATTTGCATGAATTTTTTTATTTAATAATCAATTTATGAAATTCTTGAGAACTTAGCCTATATTTTAAAATTACCAAAAAAATTATTTTGTTTGTTCGAATATTAAGGATTATAGACTTATATGTAAGATGTATTTTTGATATTTAAAGAAAAATATAAAAAATATGTTTTAACATTATAATGGTTAGGTTCTAACCTGATAAGAAAATTCAAGAAAAATAGTTTTGTTGATATATTTGCATGAATTTTTTTATTTAATAACCAATTTATAAAATCCTTAAAAACTTGGCCTATATTTTAAAATTATCAAAAATATTATTTTGTTTGTTCTAATATTAAGGATTATGGACTTATATGTAAGATATATTCCCGATATTAAAAAAAATGCAAAAAATATGTTTTGACATTATAATGATTAGGTTATAACCTGATAAGATAATGATCTCTTTACCGGTGAGAACATGTCTTAAACCTTAGACAGACCAATGATTATAAACACACAATAATACCTTATATCAGACAAACAAACAAAGTAACTTACCTTAGGTAAGTTTACTAGGGGTGATACATCCTCGCTATACACAATTAGTCCCCTTATCTAGACTCTAAGACTAATTAGGGTTTTCTAATGATCAAAATATTAGGTAGCGACTTCAATCCCTTTTTTGATAAGAAACAAGAATTCCTTATTCTTTCTACCCATCACCATGAAAATCTTGACCCGAAAAGACGGTTGCGGTGACGCCGCACACATGTGACAACAAGAACTTTGAAAAGTGAATGAATACTATAAGTACTGGAATGCTGGGAGTTCATTATAGAAAGCAATGAAACAATGGTTACTTTTGATACAATTTCTATTATCGCTTTCCTTTCCTTTTTTGATTTGATTTTAGGTTTGCTTATATAAAAAGACAACTGAAGCAGAAGAAGCATATTATATAGTTACTCGCCATAATCAAATTCATTAATCACTCATTTGATTGAATTAAAAAGTTTGTATTACTTTATATAAAGCTTAAGAAAAATACATACTTGAAAAGTGTTTATGTTTCCTAACTTTGCCATTGTTTTACTTTTCTTAACATTTAAGAAGTATGTCTATAATGTTGTAAGGTTATATGTAAAATATATCATTTATTTTTACATCCTTATTGTTGCATTCTATCCCAAACACTGCTATGATTTAAAGGATTTACATTGATTGTATGCATAAATCTACATATAAATAATGTGTGCATGTACAAAATACTCATATTTGTGCATTTTTGTTGTTCACATGAAGTTTGTAAGTTTTGTGTTATTTGTGCATTTAAACTTTGGTTTCTCAATTAAGAAGAACCATTTGTAACTATAAACAGAGTAGTTCTAATATTTTCATAGATATCATCCTTTTATTTATAGTGGGCCTAAAAATTGTGTGATTTGTGTATGATTACCGGTAGGCGTAAAATAAAAAAAAGACAGTATAATCATTTGTTTTAATATTACAAATCTACTGTTTCTATGTCTAAAACCTAGTGAAGTGCTCCTTGGTTTTACCCTAGTAGCTTCACAAGGCCTATAATGTTTTTGGCTAATGCAAGATAAGGTGGGATTTTTATCTTTGCCAATGATTTAATGGAAATAGTTTTGAACTTTAGCTTGATAAATAAGTATTTATAAAGGTAAATATGTTGTGGTTGGATAATTCTAATGGAAGGAAAGTCCATCATTTAACACTTAATTAGTCTATCGGGCAATTTTAGACACCTTTTATGGCTTTTATTGTAGGTTTTGGTATACCAATATGAAACCATATAGTTTGTGGAATTAGGACTTTAAAAATTTTTATACCTTAAATAACTTACTAGACTATTTTAGGAACCTTTCGAGGTTTCATGGTAGGACTTTAGATACCGGTGCAAAACCATAAAGTTTATGGAATTAGTGCTTTGGCAAGTTTAGTACCTTAAATAGCCTACTAGTCAACTTTAGGCACATTTCGAAGCTTCATGACCAGCTTTTACAAACCATAAGATTTGGAGAATCGGGCCTTTTGCAATTTTTCTACCTTGACTAGCCTATCAACAACACCCTTACTAGGGCTTACATAATATATTGCATATTGGTCTGGAAGTTATAACATTTGTGTAATTAGAGCATCTACAAATTTTGTACATTAACCAATTAACCAACCTACTTAAACACTTATTAGGGTCTATTTTTTTCTTGTGAAAATAGTGTTTTTGCAACTTTTATGTTAACTAACCTAGCGGGCAACTTTACGCACCTTTCTATGCCTCATAGAATTTGTGTTTTCACAGCTTTTGTACCTTCACTAGCCTATTGAGTAATTTTAGGCATTTTAAGGTCTCATAATGCCTTTTTGCATACTAGTGCAAAAAACATAAGGTTTGTGGAATTGAAGCTTTTGCAACTTTTATGCATTAATTAGCCTATTAACAACTTTAAACACTTATCGAATCTCACATAATGTTTTTTCATATTGATGTAAAAATTATATTCTTTGTGAAATTGGTTTTTTTGATAACTTTTAAAAATGATAAGGTTTGTGCAATTTAAGCTTTATAACATCTAAATAACATGATATTCAATAGAAAAAGATATAACGAAAGAGAGATAAGTGATTATGCTTAGGGTTTATTTTTTTAGCTGCACTTATATATTTTTACATTTTAAAAAATAATTATTATTATGTTATAGGGCTTCCAAACTAAAAAAATATTAAGCTTAAGCCCTACTTGAAAATATAATTTGGCTTGGTCATTAGGTAAAAAGTTCATGCCTAGGCTTGCTCAATAATAAGCCTAGATTAGTCCATCAACAACTCAACATACATGAATAGGTGGAATGAATATAAAGATAAAAAATAATGTATTGACTCTCAAAATTATTGACCCTAATATAAATGAAAAGTTAGCTGAATTCTTGGATAAATAGTAATGTGGATGGTTTGTGAAACAATAAGAAACTAGTACATTCACCCCGTTTCGCTGCGGTTTAAATATTTATTTTTAAACTTAAAAAAATGTTAAGAATATAAAGATTTTTTTGGCAGTATCATTAAATTCAATCAAACAGTTCGATCTTAAAACATGTCAACCCAGCTCCTTACCTAACTCAAGTTTCGAATTAAACCGCGTGAGAGATTATTCAAAGTGAATTATTCAATTTAATGGGTCTAAAAACAAATTGCATGACCTGTAAAAACATGACATAACTTTTAAAGAAACTTTAAGAAAACAATTTATATATATATTGAGACGATGCTAGACTGGATCGACCCCGGTCACCCTGCGACCTGAGTCATGGACTTCAATGGGTTTAATAACTTTGTTGTTTTTGAAAATTATTTTTATTTAATTTTATGATAACCTTAGATGCTTTTAAAATCGAGCACCAACCCTAAAAAAGATATTTATTTGAGATCATGATAACCCTATAGAAAGTTTTAAAAAAAATCATGAATTTTATTTCTCAATTAATCTAATATTGAATAAGAGTGAAATAACTAAATAAAACAACTAGAAAAATTAAAGGACTAGAAACTAAAAAAAACATACCAGGTTTGATGGATAAACCCGTGAATTGGGTAAACTGGGTCAACATATCAAACCCGCAAACCGGGTAATATACTCTATTGGGATTAATAACTCTTTTTTTCTAAATTTTTGCTTATTTAACTATATGATAATAAAAATAGACGATCGCAAAATTGAGCGTCAAATTAATATCGAGACTTTTTTTTAAGATTATGATAACCCTTATAAAAACCAAAACGAAACAAATTATAAAACTCAATTCTTAATCAGCCCAATATCAAAAGATAAAATAAAAAAATCAATTAAAAAAATTTTAACTTGTCATAGCCGTTAACAGGCCCATAGACTTTCTAAAATTTAATAACATTTTTTTTCAAAACTATTTTCTTAACTATATGATAAAAAAAATAGACAATTATATAATCAAGTTCAATTAAAAAAACGGTACTCTGATTAACCCGTAAACTAGAGCAACCAGAGTTACTTCGTCAAACTCACAAACCATATTAACTCTATAAAATTTAATAACCTAGTTTTTTTTAAATCATTTTTTATTTAACTAAAGTTTTTTTAAAATAGATCATACCGCGATGCTAAGATATTTTTCTGATACCAACTTGATGCTGAGATATTTTTTTGATACTACGATAACCATATAAAAGGCAAATTTTCTAATAATATGCTGATGTTGTAATATTTTTTTAATACTACAATAACTATATAAAAGACAATAAATTATCAACTCTAAATCCCCATAAACATATCATATAAGACTAAATTAAAAAAAAATCAATAACCAAAAGAAAAAAAGTTATATAAAAAAAACTCCATGAACTATTATTGTAATCTATTGTTTGTACTAATGGGTGTAGGGAAAAAATATTTTCCCCACCTTTTAGCTTTATACTTAAAAATAAGACATGACTTTTGGCTTAAAAGTGAACAAAGTCTTTTACAAGTAACTCTTTTAATAACATGATGATACTTGAGTTATGGTTGTCGCACTTAGGATGTTAAAAATTCTTTTATTGCTAAAAAGAGTTGTGTTCAACATAAATAAAACTCACATGAAGAAGAAAATTTATTGAAATGAGATAGATATGTGATTTTTTTATCCTAAAGTGACACGTGATTAGAACCCTACACTTCTTAGTAATATAACTATTCATGTTTATGAATATTCTATTGAAAAGAAACAGTCAATTGTCATTTGTTTTTGTCTATCTTTCAAAAAAAAATATTGTCAAGGACTTTCAAGCCTATTTCAATAACAAATACATCTTTTGAAGTAATGTATGGAAGTTCATGGTTAATTACTAAAGATAAAATAAACGTTTTTATTTATATTGCACATGATTTCATTGTTACGTATAATCTTTAATTGGCAATAACATTCCATAAGAACACAAGTAAGAAAGTTCTTGTAATTGTAAGACTTTATAGCATGATTTAAAAAAAAAACAAAAAAACTTTATGAAACAATGACATGACTTGAATAACTCAATCTTTACTTTCAATCCCATTAGACCTAACCCAACCTACTAATCCTTAAATTCTTATTTTGCAGAAACATAATGAGCTTAATTTGATAAAAAAAAAAAAGGTGCACAAATAGAGGAAAGTGAAAAAACTATCCAGCCCACATATTCTTATATTTCAATGAGATAGTGTTGAATTTACTAAGATCAAAACATCTTCTCCTAATTAAGAGAGTGGAGAGCAAACTATAATTAAAACACATAACAAAAGATGATAATAGCAGTATGCACAATCAAACTAATTATGAATAAAGGTAAAAGATTCTAATAATGAGACTCATGTTTTTGCTCGCTAAATCACTAAGCAAAACTCAAATCTTTTAACAATCATTTAAGAATAATAAAATCAGAAAAACCAGAATCAAGAGGAGGAGGCCTTTGACAAAACAAGTAATGGGCAAGAACTAGGTAGCGAGTAATCTATTTTTCTACATTTGATATGCACTATTATATATTGTTTGTGAATTTTATAAAGAAAAGAGTAAGTGGAAGCATGTAACTAACCTATGATATAAGCCCTTCACAGACCTTATCAAGCTGAATACATTATGTTTAAATAGACACCAAAGCTATGTTGGTTAATAAAGGGCGTAGTTGAAAAATATGGATGTTGATAAAAAAAAAACCAAAAGATTGGTGTAGTATTTTTTTTCAACAACATTTGAAATTATATTATATCCTCTCTTGATATCGGTCAATCTAGGATCTCAAAAAATCATTAAATATATATGATACAACCTTTTCTTTCTTCACTCAACAATAACTAATCCGCAGCTTATCGATCAAACAACATAAACAAACAGTTTTCTAAACTTTATGATTGCTTTTATAATGAAAGGAGTCTTGAAAAAAAATGATGGAAACAAATTTTCCTTTTATAATGAAATGAGCCTATATTTTTTTTGCCACTACTCTTTGTAAAATTGAAGAACTGATAAAAGTTGTTATTTGTACTGCAAAATTCAAACTTCATGAAAGCCTATCCCCAAGCGGATAAAAATCTTGCCATAAAAAAACTACCAACCATCATTTATTATACAAGATGGACCATTCATCAAGCATTGAAGCTAAGTTCTTTTCCTAGAAAATCTCCTTGAAACAGGCCAGGTAAATCTGCCGATTCCTATAAATCCCAGGCCACTACAAGGCATGAATAGTTTAAAAGAAACCATTAATTTCTTTGTATGTGGAACATCGAAGGGTTAAAGTGTTCTAATCTATTTAAAAAAAATAATTTCCCGTATAAAAATTGATTATAGAGAGCACATAATTTTGTTTAAGCTCAATAAGTATCTTCACACAACAATTTAAAACCAAAAAAGCTTTTGATAAAGCTTTTATAGTTAATCTCACTTGAAAAAGGCAAATAAAATCAAGCAAACCACTACCAACAATATAGTTCTCAAAAATAAAGGCAGCAAATGAAGGTCCTATGTCAAATAACACAGATCATAAGCATATATAAAATACATTAGCAAGCACACAAAACTTCAATCGACTCCCGGACTCGCAACATAATGCAAAAACTCGCAACGACAAAGAGTCAATAAAAGCATAACATACATGGACAGATTGATTAATTATTCCACACTGATAGGTACTCTCATGATGTTTCTTTACTAAATCCCCGCCGGCTTACAAGAAAAAAAATATTTCCCATTAAAGACTACAAGTAAAGTGTGCGTATTGAAGCGTCTAAATTCAATATTTCTACTTGTGAAAAAAATAGCTAAAACCACAATTATCATTAAAATGGTAAAGAATGTTTCCAAAATAAGAGGAAGATGTTAAAGAGCCAACCAAATTAATATGGGATAGGAAGCCTTAGACCACAAACCAAAGCACCATTTAACATCAACCATGTGGAAAGCCATCTCAAAAATAGAAGCAATCAGGGGCGGAAGCAAGGGGGGCAAGTAGGGGCCCGAGCCCCCCCTAAAACATTTTAATTTTTTTTCATTACCCAGAGATTAAAGTGGCTTTATTACAGTGATTTTACTCTTGGCATATTGGCATACGTGGAAAGAAAAAAATATAAAGAAATTGCTTTGTGAAATAAAGAACAGAGCCAAGTAGCCTTCAATTTATTGATTTTCAATTTACTCTTGGCATATTGGCATATGTGGACAGAAAAAAATATAAAGAAATTTCTTTATGAAATAAAAAATAGAGCCAAGTAGCCTTCAATTTATACTAATATAAATTCTGCAGCCGATCAAACAGATAAATAAAAACATAAATTATGAGCAAAATTTTTCTGTAAAAAAATTAAAATAAAGTCATTAATTAATTTATCTTTCATCAAACAAAACAAGGTAATTTAAATTCAAAATCTATTTTTGTTTTGTTTTGAGATGTTTGTTAATAATTTGATGAGGTTTTTTATAATTCTACCATTTTTGCTCCTTTTTTTTTTCTCAAATCTGCTAGTTCTACCAATTGTTTTTTGAATTCTTATTATAATGATTTTTTTCTAATTAATTAGATATATTTTATTGGTTTGTTTTGATTATGTTTGGATTTTTTTATGTTTTGTTTTTAGCAGAGCCATCAAAATTATCAATTTTTTCTTACGATATATATTTTGATTTTAGGTTGAACCATGAACAAAATAAGAAGAATTGATTCTTTTTTTGAAAAAAAAAATATTGATGACTCACAACCTAGTGAACCAACTCCGATGTGTAATGTTGAAGTTATGGTTGAGCCGCCCCAATGTGCTTCAATTTACAAAAAATCTGCGTTGATTAGTGAGCAACCTCTTACCAAAATTGACATTGCTCATTTAATTAGAGATCCAAGTAATCATCCTCAAATTTAAGAATACTCGGTTAATCGACAAGATAAAATTCGAAGGGCATTCATTAATCTGGGACCATATCAACCTTTGATGTCTGAATATCTGCTGACTGGTAAAAAACATCCTCATCGATTTCAGTCTCATTGGGTCAAAAGTTATCCGTGGTTTGAATATTCAGAGAAACAAATATTATATCTTATTATATTAATTTTGGCCCCCTCTAATAAATAATTCTAGCTCCGCCACTGGAAGCAATGCAAAGGATAAAAAACACAAAAAGAGAGAGAGAGAAGAAACCTTTTTCTCAAACTTTTGACGAACACCTAAGTTACAAGTAGGAAAGAAAGCATTGAAAACCAACTAGGGGCCCAAACTAATCTAATGTGAACCCTTTGCAAAATGAAACAACACAATGTTAATGATATGCAAGAAAGGATTAAAGCCTAGGTAGCCGAGTTTTTCCCAACTATGAATTAGTGAAAAAGAAAGAAGAAATTCCTTGAAATTCTAATAAATTTTGACATTTTATATACATAAAACAAAATAAATCAATAAAATAGTTTCTTCATTGAATCCTAACTCCTTATATGTCCATCTACAAACCAGAATAATAAAACCAAATAATAGGCCATTACTTAGAGCAAATAACCTGAGTAATAAAATAGTTCTAACAAAACCACTAAGGCCTTAAACTTATATAAGCTATTGGGTTATTTAAATCATATAGCCCTTGGCAGGAATATCAAAGCCTTCCTTGTTTAGCTACCAATTCCCTGTGAGTCTAGGGCCTGGAATTTCCTAAGCATGCTGTCAATAAACTAATGTTGAAGGGTTTTCCATTAAAAAACTTTATTAATCTTTTCTTCGGGTTAGTAACATATTGAGCCTTTTTGGAGGTTTAGAAGACAATCCTGAACATTATAGTTTATAATACAGCTTAGAAGAGTTTGAAGCACGAGCATTTCAGTACTTGGATATGGAAAATCCAAGTTAATGCCTTTTGCCCTATTGCCAGTTTCTGGAAACAAATCCTGAAATATACACCATCTTGTCAGCTAGAGGTTGAGCTTCTTTGAGTTCTATGAAAATGATTTTAGCACCCGTAACTTTATTTTCATTTTAAATTAATTAATTAATTACCAAACATCTACCTTGATCAAGAAGTGTTTTTTTGCAAGCGAACAAGAATACAAATCTTGTTTTTCATTTACCAGCATGCAAGACTTAATTCAATAACACAACACTATATTTTCTTGAATTAAATCATATAAAAAAGATTCTAAAACTTAACAATATTTTCTTCTATTTTCCATCCATTTTATGAGTAAGCAAACAAAGAAAAATCATAATGAAGAAAACAAAAGTTAAAAAAGTATGTAAAAATAAAAACTTGACACCCAATAAATGAAATGACAAAGACAAAGAGTACTTCTAGTGTTCATGAATAAAGAAAAGGTGAATTAGTGAATGAGAAAGAGAGAGTTATGGTTAGTGAATTAGTGAATGAGATCATTAATTAATTAATCGATTAATCAAATAAGTTGGTAGTATAAACAAAAGAACTTGAGAGAAGGAATCATTGAAGAAACAAATAGCTTATGAGCAAAATCAACATCCATATCAATCTTGGTACAACATATAAACATTCCACAACAAAATAAAATTTGCAAAAATTAAGAAAGATTTTATAAACACAAGCACCAGAGAGAATTTTGATGCAAAATCCACAAATATAAAGATATAAAAATTCACAGTCAAATCGACTCTTCTCAAGAAAGTTAACATCAATTTTGAAATTAAGCTTGAAAGAACGATAACATGTATTGAGATACCAAGACTATCAATAACTGAACCCCCCACCCAATTCCTATAAAAAGATATGAATGAGAAGTATAGAAGATGCTACAAAACTTGATTATTTTTTTGATAAGTTAAAAGTATTTCAATAAAAAACCAAAAAGTATGAGCAAAATTTCATACACATAATAATAATCACTGAAATCAAAGTCTATCCTCCAAAAAAACCTAAATATAAGTTAAACAACCCTATTTATAATAAGTAACAACATTCTAAATAATGTTGGAAAAATAACAAAAGAGTTTTAAATAAAATAGAAAAAATAAGCATAAATCAACTAGAAAACTAATACAATTCTTGCATAGTAACTTCTAAACTTCATCGAAGCCTTCCTGATTTCTAGTTGCTCTAAAATTTTAACTAAATATAGAATAAGACCTCTAAGATTTTTTGGTAAAATTTTAGCCCAATCTAATAGGCGAATCATAAATTATGCTTATTAGATTAATTAACCCACCATTATGAAATAATTAAGCACAAGTTGTAGATGGATCAAACCTCTCTTTCACATAGATTAGATTGACTAAGGTCTGATAATCACTTATTAAAGCTGTAACCTTCTTGAAACTCATTTTGATAATAAATACTTTAAATAAGCCTATTAAATGTATATTTGGGCTTCTTTGCCCTTAATCTTGTAATTGACCCAATTGAAACTTGCAATAGATCTTTTGGTGTAGCATTAATTGTTTCGTCCCCTCTCTCTCAAAAGAATTTGTCCACGAATCATCACCTACATCAAATAAAGAGATCAGAAATATTAAATGTAGCATTAAACCATACTCACATGGTAGATTCACTTTATAGGTATTATTATTAATTCTTTTAAGAATTTGGAATGGTCCATCTGATTGTGGCATCAACTTAAATCTTTTTTGTTGAGAAAATCTCTCTTTTCATATATACATTCAAATCAAATCACCTGGTTAAAAAATAACCCTTTTTTGCCTTTTATTATCTTTGAATTCATATTGCTCATTATTTTGTTGTATTTTGTGCCTCATATTCTCATGAGGAGCCTTTACTATATGTGTTTTTCTATTGCCATCAAGATTAATCCTTTCATCAATATGTAAAGGAAACAATCCTAAATTAGTCAAAGGATTAAAACCATAGATAATTTTAAAATGAGAATAATCAATAGTAAAATGCACACTCTTATTATAAGCAAATTCAATAAATGGTAGGCAATCTTGCTAATTTTTTAAATTCTTTTGAATGAAGTTCTATTAACTATTTCAGTTTGACCATCTATTTATGGATTACAAGTAGTATAAAATAACAATTTTGTTTTTAATTTTACCTATAAAACCTTTTAAAAGTAGCTAATAAATTTAACATAACGATCAGACACAATGCTCATAGGTACCCCATGGAGCCAAACTATCTCCTTAAAGAATAAATCTGTCATGTTAGTTGCATTATGGGTTGTATGACAAAATATAAAATGTGTTATCTTATAAAACCTATTCACAACTACAAAAATAGAATACTTACCCTTTTTTGATCTAGGTAAACCTAACATAAAATCCATAGATATATCAAACAAAAGTTCCCTATGCATTGGTAAAAAAGTATATAAACAATGAGGTAAAACTTTAGACTTAGTTTGTCTAAATGTTATGCACCTATCTAAATTCTTTGTACATCTCTTTTCATCGAAGTCCAATAAAAATGCTCATGAAAAACATCTAAAGTCTTAACTACCTTAAAGTGTCCTAATAATCTGCTCCCATGAGCTTCACGAACTAATAATTCATGCATAAAGCAATTAGGTACATACAATTTTATTTTTAAAATAAATATCTATTAACCTTATAAAAATTATCAAAGGCTTCAAATTCATATACAACATTTACTTGAAAGAAATTAACATCCTTAATATATAAATCTTTCACTTACTTAAATCATGCTAATTTAGTGTTTAGAGTTGAAATAAATACATATATTCACTATAGTGCATCAACCACCATGTTTGCCTTACCTTGTTTGTATTTAATCATGTATGGGAATTTTTCAATGAACTCTACCTATTTGGCATACTGACGGTTTAACTTTCCTTAGCCTTTAAGATGTTTCAATGACTTATAATAGATATGGATCAGAACTCCATAGATTGTAAGTAATGTTGCCAAGTTTTTAAAATTCTTACCAAAGTGCAAAGCTCATTATCATAAGTAGGATAATTTATTGTTGCACCATTAAGCTTTTTGCTAAAATAAACCATATGCCTTTTTTTTCCTACATTAAAAAACCTTTATTACATATCCATGAGGTATCACATTCAATCTCAAAAGTTCTTGTAAATTCAGGCAATGATAATAATAGAGTTGAAATTAATTTTTCCTTTGATAAATTAAAACCATGCTTTTGTTTTTTTCCGTATTTAAAACCCACAAATTTCTTAACTATCTCTATTAAAGGCGCAACTAAAGTTCTGAAATCCTTAACAAATCTCTTATAAAAATTAACCAAACTATAAAAACTTTTTAACTCATTGATTGATTTAAGTGTGAGTTATTCTTTGATAGCCTTAACATTTTTCTCATCCATCTCAATACCTTTTTCAATAACAACTTATTCAAGAAATATAATCTTTTCCATGCAAAAGTCATACTTTTTTTTTATTAGCATATAAACATTCTTTTCACAAAAAAAACCAATACTTTTCTTAAATATTCAACATGATCCTCTAAATTCTTACTATAAATCAAAATATCATCGAAATAAACCACAACAAACTTACCTATAAAATTATGCAAAACATGTTTCATTAATCTCATGAAAGTACTACATGCATTAGTATGTCCAAAAGACATAACTAATCACTTATATAAACCATATTTAGTTTTAAAGATAGTTTCCCACTCATCTCCCTCTTTCATTCTTATTTAATGATATCCACTTTTTAAATCACTCTTAGAAAACATGCAAGACCCATGCAATTTATCTAACATATCATCAAGTCTAGGAATTAAGTGTCTATACTTTATCGTAATATTATTGATGACATGATAATCAAGTCCCATCCATCTTTGGTACTAACAATATTGAAACTGCACATGAACTCATGCTTTGTCTTATGTACGTTTATATCATCAATTCTCCTCGCGAGGGTGCGACATTACGGCAACCCTTCCCGAGCGTGTTCTGGATGGTCTTTGGTTGGATAAGGGAATCGCTACCTAATATTATGGTTAATAGGAACACTAACTGGTCTTTTAGAAATTCTGGGTAAGGTATTAGTTGCGTAAAGGAAAGATATTAATACCCCTGATACGCCTTACCTAAGGTAAACTATATTGTTTCTTCTCTTTGTTTTCTATGGTGTGATGACATTTATGTTTCTATTAGCCTATTATGACGGGTTTGTTATGATAAACGAACCCTAGTTTTCAAGGTCAAGAACTTGGTATGGAATGGTGAAATGTTCTCAATTATCATTGAGGCTTTTTTTAGGATAAATCTGAAATTTTTTACTATCAGGTCATTCTAAATAATATTTCAGATCAAATTCCTTATAATTTTTCATCCTTGTATTATGAGTGAATGAATTGTATTACTCTAAATAATATTTTAGATATTAAACTCATATATTTTTTTTATCCTTATATTAAAGGTGAGTAATAATAAATCATTATCTCTAATTTGAATATTAACCCTTTTATAGGTTTTTTTATCCTTATATATATAAAAAAACTACTCTCTATATCAGGGGTATCAGGGGTGTTAATATTTTAATATTTTTGAAATATAGACCAAAATCATTTGGAATTTAACAAACTTTTTGTAAAATCCATAGAATATTTTTAAAACATGCCAAAATATTCTAGATTTTAAAATAATGCTCAAATGATTTTTAGCCATATACAATTAAACATTTGGTTAATTAAAAAAAAACTTTTGTCTTTTATCTTTTTTTCTTACCATTTATTTAACACGTACTAAAAAAAGTGATGTAAAATAAGCCAACACACACACTTTCTCTTTTTTACTATATTTTTTTTAACTCACACACCCCACAATTGCATGTTTACAAACAATAAATAATAAATAAATAAAACACACATCAAACTCCTAAAATTTGTAAAATAAACCTCCCGAAATTCACAAAATAATCTAAAGAAGTTGTTGGAACTTGAGAACAGTGTTGGGAAGCTTTTAAGGTTGCAGGAACAATGGCAGCGCATGGAACCATGCACCATCACCGATGAAGACATGAAAGGTCAGTGGATTTAGAGCGACTGATCATTTTCTTCATCCTTGTATTGATGGTAAAGGCCAACATCACCTGCAAAAAAAACACAACCCACACAATCAATTGATTTTTATCGTTGATGGCTGTCATGGTTTTCAGCTGGAACATGAGAGATGTAGCCCATGGAGGATGAGCTGATGGTGCTCTTTGTCTCTCTTTGTTGTTGTGAGTCACTTTTAGTTTTGGGTTTTCTTGAGAGTGAGAGAGAATGACTTGTGGGTTTTGAGGGGAAAAAAAAGGGTCGTTGTTTGTTGGGGCTGTTGTGGGATGGTTTGCAGTTATTGCTCGTGGTGGATGAGGTTGAAGTGATTTGGTGAGGGGGGTTAGTTTCTCATAATGGTTGAAGCTATGGTGGCTCATAATATAGAGTTACTAGGGGAGGTGTTGCTGAACAGAGATGGTTTCCTTGAGAGACTGTCGGTAAGAAAATTAGAAATGTCGTTTGTCTTGGTGGCGCTTTTGTGGCTAGCCATCGTGCTATTATTGAGGAGATATTAGTGAAGATCGGGTTTTAATATGTAGGTGATATGAGGGACAAGAAAAGGGATATATTTTTTGTTCTATTCTCTTAATGGCTTGTGGCAGGGATTCAAAAATGAGTTTACGATTTTTATGGGTCTCTTGGCTGGAGGTTGAAGGTTGTTGGTGATGGTGGGGGTATTAATTAATTTTTCTGATGTTGTTTGGTGGACAAAATAGAGATCACGAGGAGGGTGAGCAATTGATAGGTTCAGGGTTAATGTTGGTGGATGAATGGATGGGTTGTCATGCTTTTTTTTTTTTTGTGGCTAGACAATAGAGAAGAAACAAAGGCACTATATGTGGAAGAGTCTTATTATCTTATTGACTTTTGTTTTCAGCTCAATAGACCTGAAATCCTGTATTTCAATGATTTTCTTCAACTAGAACTATCTAAAGGCATTTTGATTAAATTTGAAACACTTTAATTGTAGGGTTGACATATGATACTTTCTAATTGTGGGGTTTGAACATTTTAACATTCCTCGATGCCAAAAATCAGAGAAATTCCTGATGGAAGGGTTTATCTCCTTTTCTTGATTGAAGGGTTACAACTGAGATTCCTTGTTATCATAGATCAAGGATTATTTTTTTGTCAACTCTGATTTCATTGTTGGTTTTTCTTGTAAAATTTTAAAACACACTTATGCAATGCTTTAGGGTTAGATGACATGCATGCATCCTTACCTGATTTGAAATATGGCCCTCATCTTCGATTCTCCATTGTCATAAGATGCCTTTGCTTGTTATCAAAAGCCCTCTTAATCATCTGATTCATCGGCTCATTCGAGTTTACCGTATGACAATCCTATATTTGAATGTAAGTTCTCGTCCTAGACTATTCACGATGATTATTGATCTTATTATGTATTAAGCCTGATCATGCCCCCAAGTATGCTGTTATTTGCTTTATCATGAAGGAGTTTAACTAATCATTCAACCTTTTGAAAAAACCCGCCCCCTGATTAGCCGTGTGCATCATGCCAACAAATATCAAAAGGTTTTCTAGTGTCCTTAAAATTTAGATTTTCTTTGTACTTCTATTTTTATATGACTTTTTTAATCAAGATTGTAAATAATTTTTTTTTTACACTTGATGCTATAACTAGTTTTTAGAGAATATAAAGAACTCGACAACAATGAAGTATGCAAAAACTTGAAGATAAAAGGGATATAGCCTGATTTTCTATATATATATATATATATATATATATATATATATATATATAATTTCTTGACATTTCTTGAATTCAAAACCCTACAACTAACTAAAAAAAAAACTAAAGGATTAGAAAACTTGATTTTCGGTTGGTTTTGTGAGGAAAGATTCGTAGGTTAGGAAATGAGATGGTGATGGTGGTGGCTGGTTTTGAGATTAAAAAAAAGACCTAATTTCAAAAGAAAAAAAAAGAGAAAAAGGAAGAAAATAAGTTGGAAAAAGAGAAGTGATTTTCAAAATGCAATTATAATTTTTTTAGATAATAAAAAGAAGATAAAGAGGGAAGAAAGAAAAGGAAGATCCAAGAAACTTTTAGACATCATATAAGAATGAAGGAAAAAAAATAAAATACATGGTAGCAAACATGATACATATGAATAGAGAAAACAAATCATGAAAAGTTATAGTAAAACACAATTATGTTTTAGCTTTTTTGTTAATATCAACTAGATTTGCAACGTGGGCCAAAAAATGTTTTTAATGGGTAAAAAAATACATCAAAGCAACGCAATTTAAAAAAAATGCAACTTGGGGGCTTATACCTGATCAAGAAAAAAGACTGGTATATGAACCAACTTAGAAGAAAAAAAATCATGAGAACTTGCAAAAAAAAGAACAGTTAAAAAAAAACAATGAAGTTAAGATTCTAACTAGTCAAAAGTGGAAGAAAAAAGTTAAAAAAAAAACATGGGTCAACCTAATCGAGCATGTCAAATATGCAAGTCAAGTCATGAAAACAAGATAAGCAAATAGAAAGAAAAAAATTAAAAAAATCTAAAGTCGAATCCTAAACAAATCAACTGTCAAATGATGAAATTTAAAAGATGGTCAATTAAAAAAAACTTTGTGAACCAGATCATACAAATGAGATAGTTGAATAGACGACAAACCGAGAAATAGACAAAACTCAATTCTAAAACAACTTAATGCTGAAAGACAAAGTGCAAAAAATATTAAATTTAAAAAAAAAACAACCCTAAAAAAATTAAGCCAACCTAGGTCAACTCACAAAACCTGTGGTTTAAGTGATGAGATCATGATAAACAAATAAAGATAAAATTAGAGAAAATCACAAGGCCTCATATCAAAAAACTTTAACCTTGAAGGATAGAACCAAAAAAGAGAATTCATTCCCAACTGATAAAATTGTGAATTGATTTTCTTCCTTACCTTATAGAGCTTTGTCTGATAGGGAATTTTCTGCTCGCTACACCCCTGCCCCAAGCCAAAATAGCTTAAATAGCTTGATCTGACCGAACTCGCTCTAATGGAAGAATTCTATTAATATGGAATTTCCTGGTATGAGCTTAAAAAGCATTCCCCTGGAGCCTGAACCACGTGAAAGCTAGCCCTCCTCAATCCCAAGGAGCATGGTGAAGCGCTGCGCAAAGGAAACTAGCCTTTTGTTCCACTTTGTTGATCGAGAAGAAAATATGAAATGATTGAGGTTGAGAAAACCCTGCCGAGAATCGAGAGGCGGGAGGGCACCAAAGCTACCACCAGACTAGTGAAAGGTTTCCCGACGCGGAGAAAGATGAGCGAATGGAATGACATCATGTATGAAATTACCAACCTGTTGATTCCGAAAGTCAACTCCTCGCTACCTCTACCAAGTTCCTCTTTCTAGCTGGATTTTCTCAACAAATGTCATGGTAAGTTGCTTTTGAGTTCTATTTACATTACTCTGAATCTTCTTAGTTCGATTCTGCCTCTGCTCCCTTACTCACAAAAATCATGAAAAAATATCAATTTCGAAAACTTGCCAAAGTAAATCCAACAAAAAAAAACAACAAATACGAAGACCTAAGACAACCTAGGTCATTTTGAAAATTCATTAAAGAACATAGTCTAATCGCTAATGATATAAATGTTAAATGATGAAATTGAAAAACCATCAGCTTAAAAATTGAAACAAAAAATAAGGCGAGCCTTCGAAACCTGGACTAAGATTTCAAACTTGCAACCCATTACATCCTAGATCTGGACTAAATTAAGAAGTTCAATTTCCAACAATTTTAATGTTGATTAGCTAAAGTAAATCTAACAAAGAACAACAAATAACAAGAATCGAGAAAACTCAACCCTGAGGGGTGTAGCTCAACTGGTTAGACCCTGAGTTTGCTCCCTAGGGGTCACCAATTCGAGTCTTACAAATCTCAGGGCCACTAGAGGCTTACATGGTCGTTAACTTCAGAGGCCGTGAGATTAGTCGAGGTGCGCGCAAGTTGGCCCGGATACCCATGTTAATAAAAAAAATCAAGAAAACTCTGGTTATTTTCAAAATCAATGAAAAATCCTATAGAAAAAAAATAAATAAAAATAACAAAGTCTAGTCTCCAATTGAATAAATGTTAAAGGATAAAACTTAAAAAACATGAGCTTAAAGAAAAGGGAAATAAAAAACCTGGGCGAACCTCTCAAACCTTGGGTAATCTCTAAAACTTGAAGCCCATAAAATAGTAGATTCAAGCTTAATCAAAAAAACTCAATACTTAACTAATCTAACGTTAAATGATAGAATAAAAAAATATCAATTTAAAAAATTTATCAAAACAAAAAGAAAAAAAACAAAGATCAAATTTGAAAAAAAAAATAATTAAGGAGGACAACAATCAAAATAATATGGACTTAATTCTAAAGATTAAAAAACATTAAAGGGGGTGAAATTGAAAATGAATTCTAATTTTATAAATTGTTTTAAAAAATTACTTCAAATATAAAATGATGAAATAAAAAAATATCAATTAAAAGAACTATAAAAAAACCTAATAAAAAACAACAAATAAACATCAACCTATCATGGAGGGGGTGTTGAGACCTTTCAAATCCTACCATGAAAGATAGTTTTTGGTGATTGAATGACCTCACACATCCTTTTCAACAAAGTATTTTTAAAAATATATTAAACATTTATTAAAATACAAAACTACTTCTAAGTTAGTTTGACATTTAATTTGACATTAATAAAGAACCATGAAGAAAAGATGAAAAAACACCTTGAAGAGAGTTTAGGAAAATTTAAGTTTAAAGGTAATTAAGATATTTTATTGCTTTAAAAAATATAAAAGACTAAAAGTCTCATGAAAGTGAGTTTATTTTTATTTTATTTTAGAAGTTACTAAATAATTTTAATGTAAAAAAAAATAATAAGACAATTCAATCGCTAAAAAAATATGAAAATAACAACTATATCATAATAAAATGATTTTCCTGTGCTGATATCTAGTTTAAAAAATTTATAATTGAGGGTTAATTTTATCATTACATTATTATAATACTATTATAATGATATGTATCTAACTGCATGTTAACTTCTCCTCGAACTTTAGGTTTTTATAATTTAATTTTAGTTTAATGTTAATTAATATGATGCAATAAGCAAGAATGAACCAATAATTTCATACATTAGGTTTTTTGAATTACGGAGTCCATATGTAAGCATATGAAAATGTTCGCAAGCTTACGTGGAAGCTTACTTAGTCATTTGGCAAGTTTAATAGCTTATTACTTATGCCAGTTATATATATAATTGTATTTTAAATTTTGATTTTATAAAAATTAAAATAATATACTTGCTTTTTATACGAGGTCATGTATATAATTGCATTTTTAACATCAACTAAAATAACACATTTTTCATTTACAAAAACATGGTTTTTATTTATTTTACATGCAAAAATTTATACAGCAATTTTAACTAATCATATATTTTTTAAAACTTATTTTTAAAAAATTTTTAATGAAAAATATTTTTTAAAATATTTTTTTATTTAACTATAACTGTAAAAACTACTTCAACACTAAACAAACACTACATATAGATTGACACCATTTTGTTTTTGCTTTTGATATTGTTTTAAAAGTGTAAAATTAATATTTTTTTAATGTTTTTTAATGATTTTAATATATTAATGTAAAAAAATAAAAAAATATTTTTATATATTTTTTTACAGGAAAAACTTTTAAAAATAACCCTACATTATTATACATACACTAAAAGAAAATTGTGTTTTCTATAGAAATGGTATAATTATAAATTTTGTCAATTTTTTCACTATAGTAATGGTATAATTGTGATTTTCAGGTTTTTGTTATTTAAAAAACATGTTTTTTTTTTAATTTTTTTTGTTTATACTTGGTATTTTTATTATTTTATATTTATCACTTGAAACTTTGTTTATTATATATTTTTTTGTTCTTATCTTTATTATATTTGAAAAATTATTATACAAACACTAAGAAAATGATATTTCACGGTAGCAAATGTAACATTATTTTATTTTTTTACTACATTAAAAATTAGTTTGAGTTTTTACTTGTTTTTATCAACACATATGATTATTACTGTATTTTAATATATGTAATATCGATTTCTTGATTCACAATTATATTTTTTTATTCAAAAAATATATTATTAACATCTACATATTAATTCTTTCGCATTAAAAAATAACTTATTTGACTTAAAACGAAGCAAGTTGAATAAATAGATTAACATTTTGTGTTTTACACTTATTAGCACAAATAGTTGTTAATGTATTTAATTGAATGTATGTGTCAATTTTTTAATTTATAATTATGTTTTTAAATAAAACACATTTAAAAAATTTATATATTTATTTTTTTTCATTAAAAAATTTATCGATCCACAGCAAATCTATGGTAATGCTAAACACTCGAGTGTCTTTATTCTCGTAACTCTCTTTCCTCCCCCACTCTTTTCAAATGAAAAACACACACACACACGCACAAATGCGCGCTTCTCTCTCTCCTCTCCTATTTCTATCAGCAAAAAAAATATACAAAAGGTACTCTTTTTTATTTTATTTTAATCCAAACAGCAACTCTTCTTCTCTCTCACCCTCTCTTACAGGCACACACACTGCAAAAAGAAAAAAACTTAATTTGATATGTTTCAGACAAAATCTAAGCAATAATTATTATAATAAAAAGCTAAATTACAATCAAGAAGAGGAGACCTTAAAACACTGTCTGGTTTTTGAACAACAGCAACTGCAACAGCAACGGCAAACACCAAAACCGAAAGCCCTTCCAGATCTCCTTCTCCAGATCCCTTTCTGTCATAAAACCCTTCAATCCAAGGTTTATTTGGGGTTTTGTCTTCCCGGGTATTCTTTCTTTTTGCCGAAATTTTTTTGGCTGTTTGTTTCTTTTGGGCTACGGGTTTTAAAGGGTTTATAAGCATTTCTCCATGAAACCGACCTTTGTAGCTGGTTTTGGCACCTGGGTTCTCTTCAAAATACTGGCTTTTGATTGATTTACTATACTTTTCTCTTTGATTTTTTTGTTTGTTTTTGGGTCTGGAAAGACTGAGTTGGGGTTTCTGAAATGGGTAGTAGCTCTGCTGACCCCAACTGTAATATCAACAACATCAACACCAAAGCCATTGATGCATCTGTGGGTGCTTTAGTTTGGGTACGCCGGAGAAACGGCTCATGGTGGCCGGGTCGGATTGTGGGTCTCGATGAGATTTCTGAGGGTAGTTTGGTCTCGCCAAGATCAGGCACTCCTGTTAAACTTCTTGGCCGCGAGGATGCCAGTGTGTAAGTGCCCATTAACATCTCTTGATGTACTATCTTTTCTAATTGCCGGTGGTTTGTGAGGGCCCGGGAGACTTGTGTGCATTGATCTGTTGCAGTTTTGCTAATGCTACCTGACTTATGAGATAGATAATTGATACATTGCAGTTTCTTGAGTTTATACTTTACAGTTCTTTTTCCTGGTTTTGATGCTTCTGTGGATTGTTATTGCGATTCTTCTCGGTGGTTTTAGTTTTATGGTAAAAAATGGATTTCGGGGTTGGTTTCAAGCTTGTATATGTGCCCAAATGGGTGTTTTTCTTCTTCTTCTTCAAGATTTGTGTGCATGTCTGCTGTTGTTTCTTAAGACATTTTTCTCTGTTCTGAAATGGTTCTTTTCTAGTCTGTTCTCTATCATAAGGTTCATGTTAACTGGTGTTGGGTTTTTATATGAAACCTCTGGTCGCTGGTCGCTTGGCATTACTGGGAACAACTTATGAAAAATGGAAAAGTATAAGCTTTCTTATTCAGGGGATATAAGAATGAGAGTGTGTTAATTCATTTCATAAGCGTGCATCTGCATAGCTGCCACCAAAACTGTCACCTCCTCATTGCTGTTTATTTGATCTGATATTAGTTTAAGATGTGCCTGATTATGCTATAGTTTGATTCCTCCATCTTCCTGTTTTTGCAGCTGCTAAATCCTATCCATCTTTCTTAATAACATATTTTCTACTTCTAACATCACTACACTGCTTTCATCATTGGCTGTGGTGCCACCACTCAGCTGCTGATCCAGTACTTTTCTTAATATACTACCACACTAAAATTCATGCCTCTGCAAATTGTGAGGCGTGCATATGTTTTTCTGTGCTGTTATGCCAGAACAATATTTCTTGTGTTTTTTGAGATCTATAAATAGATCTTTCTTTCTGAAACACTGTTGTACTATTTTTGTGCTTTGTCCCGTGGTTCCTTGCAAACTTTTCTGAGCTGAGGTTTTGTCCATCTTCATAGCTTGTTGCTGCCATGGTTTAATTTTAGGGAAGACAGCTCAAGTTTTTTTGCCCATTTTGATTGGTCTTTTCTTTACAGTTAGTGTGTGTTTTGAAAAGGCAAGACTGAGTTCTGTGTTTTCAGGTTGGAGCAAGTTTTGTATCCAAAAAGTAGGGACATATCCCCCTCCATCCTAAACCATACAGAAATTGCCTGTAGCATAAAAGCATGGAAACATTATGTGTTGAGTTCATCCAAATTCTCTATTGGAAACAAAATGTTTTCAATCTTACGTGCATGTGGTGCATTCTAATAAACAAAAAATTTGCTAGTTAATGACTCCATTTCCAGGAACAAGAAGTATTAGAAGAAATTTAAGTGAAAAAGATCTCTTGTGCCTTTTTATTATCTAACTTCCCTGTCTTTTCCTTTGTTAGATTTGATATTCTATAGAGTCTACATTGTCAAAATCTTTTCTTATCAGTTCATCCAAGTACTGTGTGTTTGTCACTCAATTATTTTTTTTCTCGGTCACTTTTTAGCTTAATAGATTTATGGTTTCTATTGTTTCTTGTGATACATATCTAGTGAAGCAGGAGAGCCTTAGGTTTGATAAGAAAGAGTGTTATATGATATCGTTATCAGAGGCACATATATATTGGGATTCGAACTCCATTTGTTTCTTAGGTGGGAGACAGGCATCTTTTACTTATTATTGTACCTTCTTATTGTTTTTTGTGGCATTTGTGTGGGAGTTAGGTATCATTAGATGGATCACCACTTCAGAAAATAATATCTGTCAATTCTAGTCAAAGTAAAGAGTTAGTAGTGCTGGCTGGATGATCATGCAGGAGGACATTCTGAGGATTGATCTGTAATACCTAACTGCACTATTTTAGTTGTTTATGATGTGGATTGCTGAAGCTTGAGGCTGATGAGATTTCTGTTCCTATGCAAGTAAAAATGTTGGCTCGGAAGTTTTATTGCTCTCTTTCATCTGGATACCTGTTATATGAGGTAGTAATGAAAGTTGGCTGAGTTTCTGCAGCTTTTGAACTGAGTTTAGTTTCTTGAGATGCTTAAACAGTCATATAAATATGTGCCTATGAAGGTTGTCCATTGTGTCTGTTATATGCTGCATGTTTGTCATGACTGATGTTGGAATAAAAAGTACTAAGTTGGAACAGTGCTTGTGCATAACAGTTTTTGTGTTATTGATTTTATTTTATTTTGCAGCTGATGTGTAAAGTTTTGTTCTCTTGAGACTTTGAATTCTTAAGTAACATTCAAATATAAAATTTTCTCTTCACATATGGTTGATTTTTGTGTAACAGATGCTTTATTTTGTTGGTTTAGGGATTGGTATAATCTTGAAAAGTCAAAGAGGGTGAAGGCATTTCGATGTGGGGAATATGATGAATGCATTGAAAAGGCAAAGACTTCCGCTGCTAATGGTAATAAGAGAGCTGTGAAATATGCTCGGAGAGAAGATGCCATTCTCCACGCCTTAGAGATTGAGAATGCTCGCCTAGGCAGGGATCAACTGGACTTCTTCTCTAGAAGTGATAATTTGGGTGAAGAGCATGGTAGTTCAGCCAAAGAATCAAGCATGTCTTTTTCTGGAAAAGAAGATGGTGGTATGACTGATGGGGATAGTTATTCTGAAGATAATTCAGACATGGATGCAGATTCAGATTCTGGTTTGGATACTGATTCAGGCTTGGGTTCAGATTTAGCACCAGAATTATCAGAGTCTGGTACATCCTCTGAGGAGCCAAATTATAATGGTGCTTGTAAGATGCAGTCTTTGCCAGGAAAGAGGAGAAGAACCCCAAATGATTCTGAGGATGATGGAACAGAAGGAATTAAGCGAATGAGAGGACTTGAGGATCTTGGAATTGGTGTAGGAGATTCAAACACCGGGAATTGTATGCATAATATCTGTCCTGTAAATGGTAGCAAAGGTTATAACTTGTTACTGAAAAGAAAAAGGTCTCAAGTAGCAAATGTTAATGAGCTCTTGAAAAGAAAAAATCGTCACCGGCCATTGACAAAAGTTTTAGAGAGTACGGCCATGGTGTGTGTTCCAGTTATTTGTGACCATCTTTCCAGTCCAAGTAGCTTGCCTCTTCCGGGATTATCTGACGGTAAGATTTCTGGAATAGAATCAAATGGGTCTAGAAAAGACTGTTCCATTGCAACCAATAATAACTCAGACAGTTATGGAGTTTCTTGTGAGAATGGTAGCTCATCAAAGTCTTCTGATCATGCTTATGATGCTGCTCTCATTAATCACAAGTTGAAGAAGGAAAAAGATATTTCCAGCATATCCAGGCCAGCTGAGAACATTTCTGTGGACAGGTTATTTGATGTGCCATTTGTTGGGGAGGAAAAACACTCTACAGGTAGTTGATTAGGACATTTAAAACTTCAGAGCATGTAGCCTTCTCTGTTCATCTTGTATTTCCTCCTGTGCATATGTTGTCTGATGTCTTTAGTAGCATAACTGGAAACATTGGGACATAACTGGCTTGGAGTCCTATTTGTCTAATGTTTGTATATATTCTATTTACGTGTCTGTTTTGAGCAGACTGTTGTATTTCTTTGTTTAATAGATTTAGGATAGCCCAACCATTGTGGAGGAATTTTTTACTTGTTCTGATTTTTCATTTTGATCTCCAGGTTTTTCTCCAATACTTGTGTCCTGTTCACCTGGAAAGCATCAAATTGGTGGATTGGGGAAGCAATTTAGTCAAAGCAGTCAAGCAGAAGCTGTATTGTTGAAAAATGAAGCATGCAACGAATCTGGTTCTACTAGTCTGGCAGCTGCCTGTGTTTATAATAATTTCAGCCAGAGGATAGAGAAAGGTGCTTCAAAGTGGCAGTTAAAAGGAAAGAGGAATTCAAGACACACAAGTAAAAATAGAAAGCAAGACTCAATAAAAGATGACATGGATGATGAACCCAATGCTTACTTGGCAGGTATGGAGCACTTGGATGGATTCCGTCAGGGTCCTGATCAGAAAGTTGATTGTGGTGGAGGTAAATCCGAACCGTTTTCTGAATACCATGTGGATGCTGTTCGGGACCGGAGCAAGTCTTCTTCTCATGGGGAAGGTATGAGGGCGGCAGTGGTGGAGTTGTCTGTGCCTCAAAGGTCACTTCCGTACCGTCAATCACGCTTCATGGTTAATTCCAGATATCAGACATCAGATTTTCCTGGAAGAAATCTCTCCTCGTGTTCAAAACTATTTAATGTTGAGATCAAGGTTCAACGCAACTACCGGCAGCAGCATGTTCCGTTGGTTTCTCTAATGAGTAAATTGAATGGTAAAGCCATTGTCGGTCACCCTTTAACAATTGAGAATCTAGATGATGGCTATTCTGATCTTATGCTTGGTAGTAATGGAAGGGATACAACTCATGTTAAGGAAGGGGAAACTCCCAAACCGGGTTATGCGGCTATGCGAAATATAGAGGCTGGTAGGACACCCGCCAGGCGTATGACAATGAAACCAAGATCTTCACCAAGAAAATCACACAAATTAAGGAAATGTGGGTTGCTTTCTAAAAAGATTCGGAAACTGTCTTCTTTGACAGGGAAAAGAGTAGAATATAGAAAACCGTTGGTAGAGAAGCCCGAGGGTCCTGTTATAGCTTGTATCCCCCTCAAACTAGTGTTCAGTAGGATAAATGAGGCAGTGAATGGTTCAGCAAGGCAAACACACCGTGCCTTGCCATCAAGCAACTCGTGAATCGTGTTCTCTGGAAAGGTTGGAGAATTTTGGATTAAAATGATAAATTTGTTTAGTTTTGGGGCGCGCGTCGTCACGGGAGCCTGTTTTAGTTGGGGCACCTAGTTTTCTGCATATCCAAATGATGTCTGATCTGTGGCATGTTTGCTTCACCCTGAAGGTGGAAACTCCCGGTTACAATTCCATGAACTTTCTCACCGTCGTAGAGATGGACAGATAGGATTAAGAACAATGGAGGCTGTCTAGCTGTGTACATATTTAACGGTAGTTGAAGTGTAAATTAAAGATGGCGGCGACCTTGGATGGTATAAGGTACTTGTGGCCTGATGCTAGGTTTTAAATTTATGAATTGAGGTTGGTTTAGAGGGCAAATAACTTGAGTTTTTTCAGCAACTGCTCTGTGACATGATAACAATTTTGAGGGTAAATTATACTCCTCTACATTTACGCCTTGTGTTGTACTTGTGGCCTGATGTTAGGTTAAATTTATGAATTGAGATTGGTTTTGAGGGCTAAGAACTTGCAAATTTTTTACAAATTACATTTTACATCTTTAATTTTTTCCCCCCTTATGCAAGTTTTCTTTAGTTGTTTCTTCATTCTTTCTCCCTTCCGTTCCATCTCTTCGTTGTTCTAATAAAAAGCTAATGGATTGTTTCAACCAAAAGACAAATTGCATGCAAATTCAATGCAACGCTTATTTGTCGAATAGTAAAACTCGTGATTTCCCTCTCTCCAAACAAAGATCAACTATTTCTCTCCAAAACCCTAGCTGTTAATCACGCCACTGCCCGCAGATAGCAGCTAGCCACTACCGACCAACCCAGACAATCCACACCAAAGACCAATCACGACAGCTTCTTCACATCCGGCCACCATGCTGCTTGACAAAACTACAACAATCAGGGGATTCCAAACGAGAATTCATAGTAGACTCATGCAACAGCCACCGTAACAACGACCAGCAGTCCCCTCTCTCTTCCCCACCTCCACCACAAAACCAACAATTTCAACCACTCTCCACCCGGGATCAAACCATAATTCATATAATTGTTCTGATTGCAGCTGATGATGCAGCAGGTTTTGTGTTCTGGACCTCGTTACCGTTCCTAATTTCTTGCAGTTGGGAGGTTAACTGGTCTCCCTTCACTCGGGCTACCAGTATTCTTATCAACTTCTATGTTTCTTGAGCGAGCTCTGTGAAAAGCTTTTATAGTGCTGCAAAATATCAGGAAATGCTTCTTCCATGTAAACTGAAGAGCTGGGAGTTTTTGAAATCCAAACATATATAAACTGTTTGATGAATATTCTTTTGGAAATGCTTCTTCCGTGTAAACTACAAAAATACCCTTGCATTGTTGCCTCCCACTCAATCTGGTCCCAATATTTCTTTTTGTAAGTAATAAAACTGTTTTGTTTTTTTTTTTAAATCAAAATAATAATAATATCGGAATCTTATTTTAACATCCCAATGACCCATTA
>Ga0325414_1000065_pt1 | contig 54842 bp, 53 predicted proteins | sample PopdelMetagenome_8_FD_206183 | JGI IMG/M metagenome (GOLD analysis project Ga0325414, IMG submission 206183) | Populus deltoides microbial communities from Bellville, Georgia, United States - Leaf-PdKOR-R3 | ecosystem: Host-associated > Plants > Phyllosphere > Phylloplane/Leaf | place: USA... | reverse complement strand
TTACAAATAAAATTATAAAATTGTTATAATTACGAGATTTTTATTGTATCAAAGCATTGTTCCTAAACTACTCCTAGTCAATGCTCTCTGAAATAGTAGATATTTATTAAAACCGTAGAGACTGATATATATTATGTTATTTCGTTTATGAAAGAAAGTAAGTGTTCTCATAAGCTGAAGAATAAGAGATGTTGGGTTCCCGAATATCATACACTCAGCGGAAACTATAAAACAAAATTATTCAAGAGTCCATAGGATTCCATTAGATAGATCTAGAGTTGTTTAGGGATTTATTACCTGAAATTTGATCTTCTTTGGCTTTCAATAATTCTGTAATAGGTTGTCGCAAACCACAAGATGTCTAATTGTCCAACCTCTAATGGTAATCCACATGAATTATCCATGATAAATCTTCTAAATCTCTATTTTGGAGAGAGGGATTGCTATATCTACAGTGCTAGCTCTCTATTCTGTGTGTGATTTATATAGTTTTTATGTCTAACAAACAACCACATCTCTTAAAAATAAGAGGCATGACTTACTATTTATAGGAAATCTAAAAAACCTTATAAATTGACAAAATACCAATTTTTCCCTTAATAATATCCATATATTAATTCAAGAAAATTTTTAAAATCAACTTAATCAAGTCCTTACTTGATTTTGTTAGTTCTAGAAATATAATTACTGTATTAATTATATTCTAGTCCTTAATTTCTAAAAGATATTTTAAACAAGTCATACTTCATTAAATCATCTCAATTTAATTTATGATTAATGGTTCTTAATGTGTATGACCCATTGGGTTCCTAATATGTTGACTAAAATATAAATTATAATTATAATTAAATAAATTAAACAATTTAATTTATTATCAATTCAATAATTGATTAATTTATATTTGAAGATCAGGTGCATTGTTTAGCAACGTGTCATGATCCCTCAAATAATAGAAAAGTCATTAGTGGTTTGACTTAACCTTTCAATGATCGGTTTTTTAGTGTAATTAACATCTTTTCATCAATAATATTTTGATTTAACATTAAATATAGAATATGTCTACCATTTTAAATCATGTTTATTCTCTATATAATAGTCATTGATCGTTTAAATAAGATTTGAAACTCTTTTTAAATCTCATTCCATCTTGGCCAATGATTTCTCAATCAATATTATTTGAGAATAGATAAACATTTTCTCTAATTCACGTAGGATGATGAATCCTCTCTCGATCACTCAAATGTCTGCCCTTTTGTTACCTCGATTAGGATAACCTATAATATGATCAAAGCATAACATTCTCTATATAAGATGACTTAGATGACATAGGTGTTCTCTCCATGTGGAATTCTCATGCAGGTCAGTTTAGTGTACATGTCTTATGACAAGCATCTACATATTAGTTCTAGATATCCCTTATACCTCAGTTTATGAGAATAATTGCTTCCTTTTATAAAGGAAAGAATGTAATATGTAGCAGTCTTTACAACTCTAATGAATGTTCAGTATTTAATACAGCATCAACCAGGAATATTTTAGGATCAATGCCTTGATGTAATAGAAATCTCATAATTATAACAATTTTATAATTTTTTTCGCAAAACATTTTTTCCTCGTGGACTTTATCTTTACAATATACTCATTAATCTAATATTATATGACTATTAAAGATAAATTAAACATTTATTAATAATAAATATATATTTACAGGAATATAATAATTTCATGTGTAACTAACCAGTTAGCTACAAGGCATATTAAACTAACAATCTCTTACTTGTACTAAAGTTAATCGCTCATGTATCTAATATTATATTGCTCCATGTAGCATTAATGCTTCTACATGGATAGTGGCTTAGTAAGAGGATCTTTTAGATTATTTTCGGTGGGTACTCACTCTATCTTTGCATCTTTCATTTTATTGATTTATCAAATCAAATGAAATTTCTTAAGTAATTGTTTGGATCATTAATGAGATATTGATTCGTTTGCTTGTGCAATGACACTATTGTTATCATAGTACAAGGCCATTGGATTAACAATGCTAGGAATCTACCTAGTTCATTAATGAACTTCTCGATCCAAACAATCTTTTTGTTTCCTTAAACATAGAGATGTATTGTTATTTAGTTGTAGAATCAGTCATGCTTTCTTGTTTGGGAATCTTTTAACTTAAAGCACTGCGTTTTAGAGTAAAACATATATTGACTGGTGTTTGCTATTTCTCCAACATTTCATTAAAAAAAATCTTAATTCAAACAATTTTAAACTTCTAGTTTAACTTTTCATTTGATGGATCCTATAGAAAATTATAGGATACCATTTCCATCGTATCTTTCTCAATTTGTGTCTTAGAACACATGTTTTTGGAGGGAGATGTTAGATTCTTCCATACTAAGCTATTTGAGCATCTAGTCTATATGAATGGATTGAAATGATTTAAACAGATTTATCTCTATAGATCTTTATATATATAGATATAGGTCGGGGGTGCCACTACTGCAACACAATGGTTTTGCCTCCAAACATCCAAAGGCTTTTTTCAAGGATTGCTTGCATCTCTGTTTCTGACTTGAAGCGGAAGATCATGAAGCCATTTGAGGTGGTCATAACATGTTCCAGACCACTGTGTTTCCAAGCTCGTGAGGCTATAGTGTTGACGGTGTGATAAGGAATTCTGAAGCTTGAAAAGAAACCCACCATGCACCTATTCCATTGCTCGACAATGTCCATTAACACCTCCTCTGAGATCTTGAGATGGTTTACTGCTTGCTATCTTGGTATGGGGTCAAGTGTAAACCTTGTGCTTGAGTCGGTGACTCTAACTCTTTCAGCCCATGTGTTGGGTGTGGTGGTTTAGGGTAGATGGTTATCTGAGTTCAAGGGATGCTGAGTTTGTTGAGAAGGTTTGGTGGATGCGGCAGGGGATGGTTTTGATAAGATTGGTTAAATAAATTGTTACGTTTATGTTGCTAATAAGTGCCTACTATATAGAAAGACTTTTTCTTTGTTAGACTATTTCCTCATGCACGTTACCATTTTCTATTAGTGTAGTTAGTGGGTTGTTTTTATTGACTTTCTGTTACTATTATAAGGCTATATAATAGCCAAAGCTTTTTATCAATAGCATTGTCATTCTTCCAGTTTACTTGAATACATTGCAATATTGTTGTTTTTCTCAACAAACTGGTATCAGAGCCCCACTAGGACTGAGAAAAATAAAAGCTGCAACTTTTGAGTGACTTTCAAACACAGAGAGATAGAGAGAGGACGATGACTTCTGAAGGCAATTTTATGCAACCTTCCATTCCACGTTTTGATGGTCATTATGACCATTGGAGTATGCTCATGGAAAATTTCCTTCGAAGCAAGGAATATTGGAGTTTAATTGAAACTAGTTATGAAGAACCAGCACACGGAGAGCAACCATTATCAGAAGGACGATAGCGAGAGTTAGATGCAGTAAAACTCAAAGATATCAAAGCAAAAAACTATCGTTTCCAAGCAATTGACAGGAGTGTCCTAGAGACCATTTTGGAAAAAGACACCTTCAAGAAGATCTGGGATTCCATGAAGACCAAATATGAAGGGAATGCTCGAGTAAAGCGTTCCACTCTTCAAGCTCTACGAAGAGACTTTGAGGTTTTTGAAATGAAGATTGGTGAAACAATTACTAACTATTTTGCTAGAGTGATGACAGTGGCAAATAAGATGAGAGTATATGGGGAGATCATGACTGATGTCACGATATGTGAAAAAATCCTACGATCTCTCACAGACAAATTTAATTATATAGTTTGTTCGATTGAGGAATCTAGGAACTTGGATGCAATTACCATTGATGAACTTCAGAGCTCCCTCACTGTACACGAAAAAAATTTTCACAGAAGCAACAATGTGGAGCAAGCTCTGAAGGTGACAACTGATGACAAAACTTGGGGCAGAGGACGTGGAAGAAGTTATTACAGAGGAAGAGGATGTGGAAGAGGAGGACTAGCATTCAATAAGGCTGCTGTGGAATGCTACAAATGTCATAATCTTGGACATTTCCAATATGAATGTCCAAAATGGGATAAAGAAGCAAATTATGCAGAGGTAAATGAAGAATATGACATGCTGTTAATGTCATATGTTGAGTCACATGAAACAAAACAGATTGATGCTTGGTTTCTTGACTCAGGATGTTCCAACCATATGTGTGGCAATAAAGGTATGTTCACAAACTTGGATGAGAGTTTTGTTCATTCAGTTAAATTGGGAACAATAGTAGAATGAATGTGATTGGAAAGGGAAGTATAAAGTTGTTTTTGAATGGAATCAACCATGTTGTCCATGAGGTGTATTATGTTCCAGAGCTCAAAAACAATCTCTTGAGCATAGGACAACTTTAAGAACGAGGCTTGGCTATTTTAATTCAAGGAGGAGTTTGCAAAATTTATCATCCGCTTAAGGGTATGATTATTCAGACTGAGATGAGTATAAACAGAATGTTTATACTGCTATCACATATACCAGCTTCTCTAAATGCTCCATCAGAAAGATGTTTTTATACAAGTTCACATGATCTTTTTCACCTTTGGCATCGAAGATATGGTCACCGAGTTACAAGGGATTGAAAACTCTGCAACATAAGGGGATGGTTCATGGACTTCGTAAGTTTTAAGTCTCAAACACTACATGCAGAGACTGCATTCATGGCAAACAACATCGTGGTAACATGCCAACACAGAGTACGTGGAGAGCAAGTCAGCCTTTGGAACTTATTCATGCAGACATCTGTGGGCCAATTTCTCCTATTTCAAACAGTGGAAAGAGGTATCCTTTATGCTTTATTGATGATTTTAGTCGTAAATCATGGGTATACTTGTTGACAGCAAAGAGTGAGGCGCTGATTTGTTTCCAGTTTTTCAAAAAACTGGTGGAAAAAGAGAAAAGATTGGGTATCAAATGTTTACGGACAGATAGAGGGGGAGAATTCACTTCAACTGAATTCATTGATTTCTGCAAAGCAAATGGCATCAAGAGGCAGTTAACCACTGCTTACACGCCACAGCAAAACAGGGTGGCTGAAAGGAAAAATCGAACTGTGATGAATATGGTTCGTTCTATGCTGTCTGATAAGAAGCTCCCTAAAACATTCTGGCCAGAAGCAGTGAACTGGACATTCTATGTTCCGAATAGATGTCCTACATTGGCAGTGAAGAATATTACACCACAAGAGGCGTGGAGTGGAGTAAAACCTTCTGTTGAGCATTTCCGTGTCTTTGGATGCTTAGCTCATGTTCATGTTCCAGTTGTTAAACGAGGTAAATTAGATGATAAAAGTTTTCCTTGTGTTCTATTGGGAGTTAATAACGAGTCCAAAGGATAAAGATTGTTTGATCCTATAGCTAAGAAAATAGTTGTAAGCAGGGATGTTATTTTTGAGGAAGACAAACAATGGGATTGAGAGGTGTGTTATGAGGGACAAATCTTATTAGATTTGGAGTGGGGAGACACTAATGAAAACAACAACGAGAGAGAAGATAGGGTGAGTGAAAATGAAAATGACAGTAGGACTAATGGAGAGAATGAAAGAAGAGAAACACGGGGAGAAAGAAATGAGAATGAGAGAAGAGAAACACAAGGTTGTGATGAGGGAGAGAGCAGTATACCACGGGGCTGTGAGAGTAAGAGAAGACGCACATGGGGCTGTGATGAGGGAAAGAGCAGTGTACCCCTGGGCTGTGAGAATCGGGGCTGTGAGAATGAGAGAATTTCTCATGTTTTTAATGAGGATGCAGGGAGGGTTTATGAACGAAGAGTAAGACATCCTCCTTCTTACTTAAGTGACTACATCACTACAGATGAGCTAACAGAAGATGAGGCATACATGGTTCAAAATGTTTCAACAGGAGATCCTATTTATTTTAAGGAAGTAGTGAAAGATGAGAAGTGGAGGCGAGCTATGGACAGTGAAATCAGTTCTATTGAGAAGAATAAAACATGGTCTTTGAGTGAATTGCCTACTAGAGCAAAAACAATTGGCGTCAAATGGGTGTACAAGACCAAATACAATGAACATGGAGAGATTGACAAGCACAAAGCACGTCTAGTAGCCAAAGGCTACTCACAAAAGCACGGTATAGACTACACAGAGGTTTTTGCACAAGTGGCAAGGATGGACACTGTGAGGATGATCATTGCTTTGGCAGCACAAAATAATTGGAGGATTTTCCAGTTAGACGTCAAGTCAGCATTTCTTTATGGAGAATTGAGTGAAGAGGTTTACATTGAACAACCAAGGGGTTATGAGACGAAAGGCAAAGAGCACATAGTTATAAAGCATTATATGGATTAAAACAGGCTCCACGAGCTTGGTTTAGTCGAATTGAGGCATATTTTTTCAATGAGGGTTTTCAGAAGTGCGATAGTGAGCAAACCTTATTCACAAAGAAGAATGAAGCAGGAAAAATCATCATTGTAAGTATTTACGTTGATGATCTAATTTTTACTGGTGATGATAAAGATTTGATGTGTGATTTCAAAAGGTCCATGTTGAGAGAATTTGATATGACTGATTTGGGATGCATGAGATTTTTTCTTGGCATTGAAGTACTTCAAAGAACAGATGGTATTTTCATATATAAAAAAAATATGCTCTGAAGATTTTGAAGAGATTTGGAATGCTGGAAAGCAATGAGGTGAGTAGTCCGATTGTTCTAGGTTTTAAGATCAATAAGGATGAGAATGGAATCACTGTGGATGAGACATACTATAAGCAATTAGTGGGAAGCTTGATGTATCTCACTGCCACAAGACTAGACATGATGTTTGTCACCAGTCTCATAAGCAGATTTATAGCAAAACCAACCGAACTTCATCTAAAGGTTGCAAAGAGAGCTATTTGATATTTAAAAGGGACGGTAAACTATGGTATTCATTACAAAAAAAGTGGAGATGATGGACTATTTGATTTCACAGATAGTGATTATGCAGAAGATGTGGAGGATAGAAAGAGCACAAGTGGTTATGTGTTTTTACTGAGTTCTGGTGCTGTAACATGGAGTTCAAAGAAGCAGCCTATCGTTACTTTGTCTACTATAGAAGCAGAGTTTGTAGCAGTTGCAGTATGTGCGTGTTAAGCTATATGGATGAAAAGAGTGTTAAGGGAGTTTGAGTACAGTAATGAGACTTGTACTCTGATTAGATGTGACAACAGCTTAACTATTAAGCTATCAAAGAATCCTGTGATGCATGGTTGAAGTAAGCATATCAATATAAGGTATCATTTTCTAAGAAATCTCACAAAAGAAGGTTCGATTGCTTTAATTCACTGTGGGAGCAAAGATCAAGTGGCGGACACAATGACCAAACCATTAAAGATTGATGTTTTCCAGAGGCTTCGAAGTTTAATGGGAGTAGTTGAGGTTGGTAGTATAAACTAACTGTTTGATGACAGTGAGTTTAAGGGAGGGATTGATAAGATTGGTTAAATAAATTGTTATGTTTCTGTTGCTAATAAGTGCCTACTATGTAGGAAGACTTTTTTTTTTGTTAGACCATTTCCTCATGCACGTTACCACTTTCTATTAGTGTAGTTAGTGGGCTGTTTTTATTGACTTTCTGTTACTGTTGTAAGGCTATATAATAGCCAAAGCTTTTTATCAATAGCACTGTCATTCTTCCAGTTTACTTGAATACATTGCAATATTGTTGTTTTTCTCAACAGGTTTGGGGTTAGCTGGATGGTTTTCAGCGGTGGAGTGTGATGCTGGTTGCATTTTTTGGCGTGTGAGTGGGGCGTCCTGACTGTGAAGGGAAGGGAAACTAGTTAGTGCAAGTGGTCGTTGCTGCATGGGGGAAGGGGTTGTGACAGACTTGCAAGAAAAAGGAAAAAGTTGGGTTACGGGGAAAAAAAGTGATGACAGTAAGCTAAAATTCCTTGTTTGTGGAGAAAATGTTTGGTTAGGCTGTAGAGGATGTTGTAGTCTGCAGGATGGTTGGGAGGGAGGGAGGCCGGTTGGCCTTGACAGGTGAGGTGCACAGCTCCAGCAGTAAGCTAACAATCCTGACCGGCAGTCTGGAAGATTTGAGTTTTGGCTTCTCTTTCTGATCTTATCTCTCTATCTCAATTTTTTTTTCTGAGAAAATAAATAGGAAAGGGTATGTCTTGTGCAGTTACACTTAATATAGATTGGACTTCCATTAGACCTTTGAAGATACTTGTTAAAATTGGTATCGCAAAAGAGAATTGCCTTCTAGCCACCATCATGGATGCTACTTTGAAAGTACTAGGAAGAATGAAACCAACATATTTGCTAGGAAATACAAATTTGCATAGCCAACATGAGAGAAAAGCCGTTAAATAAACTTCATCCTAAATATGAGGGATATTAAGCTTTTTAAAAGGATGAATGAATTTTCTAGGGCGAATATGAGACTTGTCATTTGAGCCAGATGTATAAATAGTCTTATTGGATTCACTAGACTTACCCATAGAGAAAGGCAGCTTGTATCTCAAGTCATCTCGGAACCCGAAATCTACCCAATCTTGAAGAGTTATTATATAGTCACCATCAATGATCTGAAATTCTTTATGAAAGACAATAAATAGGTACTTGCAGCTCTTTGGAAGAAAAGAACGTCATTTCTTATCAGCTTCATTAAGTTCATCAGCAGAAGGGATGGCATCATCATAAAAAGTGCCGAAAATAGAAAGTCTGCTACATGATTTTAATTCCCAAAGTGACATCAACTCCTCACCATTCAGGGTAGATAGCGTGTTAGTAGCAGGATTCCAATGGTTTTAGAAAGAAAGGATAACATTCATCTGCCAATCATGTGTAAAAGGGATGCAAAAATAGTGTCTTGAATATGTGCCCTCTTGAGGATCGGCTCGTAGTGTTTTAAAATATCTTTTGTCCATTCCCAATACTTGAGAGCATAGTCAAGTGCATCAGAGATTGAAAAATAATCCTTGCAAATAGCATTTTCATTATGTTTACGATAGTCTAATGATGGCAGATCAATTAGAATAGTGGTTGAATGTGGAAAGGAGGATTGAAGTTGCAAAACTGATTGAGACAAACCACCATGACCATAAAGTTTGTAAGAAGTCTCCAATGACCACAAAGTTAAATGCTTAATGCTTCCAGAAGATCACTTCTTAACAAATAGACTAATGACGGGTTCGTATACGTGAAGGCTTGCTCGACGACACTTGTCCACAATTACTAAGAACCTTTTAGAGGAAGAAAAAGAATTCTTGAAAGTCACAATCTAAAAGAAAAGAGAGCATATTAGGGGACAAGATTACAAGTAGTTAATTATATGATCTAAAAAAAAGGAGGTTAAGAACTTACCTTGAGCAAGAGAATGGTGAAAGTGAGAATTCTGAAGATGGGCTTCAACCAATTATAGAGAACGCTTCCCCTAAAGATTTAATTGAGGGAGTTTCCGATCTCCACCCGGAATGCTGTATGAGGATAGTGCCTTGTGATCAGAACAGCGGGACTTTTTTTTTAATTGCTGCCGCTCCTGCTCCAAAGACCAAAACCGAAGAAATCAGATTTCTGCTGACAACGCGTGCTTGGTTTCATTTGCATGTGGCTTTCTGCTGAAAACTCTATAAACTTTGGAGAAGGCAATTATGTTGGAAAAGTGGTCATGCTCAATAATTGAAGCTCCTGAAGTTTTCAGAGGAGATCCACGTCCAGACAACACAAATCAGCTATCAGTTGAGACTGCCTGTCTGCAGTTGGAGTCATTAAATCCTGAAAGCTCTATACAAATAATTGAAATCCCATAATTATGTTTACCTACATGCTAAAAACAATAATTTGAAAAAGAGCTACGCATACCTGCTAGGAGCCTAGGACTGGTGGAGGCTTTACTGACAATAATGCTCTTTTATAGCCACCGATTTTTAAGCATATTTGATATCATCACCCGGTCAAAGCAAAAATCACAAGGCAACAATTGAAAAAGTTCCTATTCTGTGAGGAAATATTGTCATCGAATCATGACCCATTTTTAAACAATGTTTGATATCATCACTAGGCCGATCGATTCCACAGCCGAGAGCAACTGATGGTGCAATTTTTGATCATCGCCAAGACTGATTTCACAATCAGGAGCAATTGGTGGTGCAAGAAAGGGATTGTAACACAAGAACACGGTAACCAACAAAACAATTCCTAACCAGTTAGGAAATAATTCACAGAATATGAGTGCACGCATATCGAGAGAAGAAAGATAAAAGGAATCAGAATATATATGTGATAATTGATTAACCGCTTGTTGGAAATATGAATCTATCATCACACCATTAAATTCCGAACAACGAGAGATGTCACAGTGACCGTTTCCATTGAAAGAAAAAGTCTCCCGGACAAGTCAAAGTTATTGGAAATTTTATTTGGTTCCTGAATATGCAATTGTTTCAAACAAGATACGGAACTTTTATTTTATTATTTTATTTGATAAATATCAATTAAAATTGGTTTATAAATTTTCAATTTCGACTATTATATTTTATTTTCATAATAAAATATATCTATTTATTGTGAAAATTTAATATGAACAAATTAAATTTTAGTCAAAAATATATTTAAAGTACAAAACTCTCTTAACCATATTTTCGATACATACTCATTAGTTTTCAAAAGTAAATGAACTTGTTTCGAGAAAACATTTGTAGAAACAAAAAATTTTCACTAATCAAATTTCACCTTGTGTTTTTTTATGAAATGATAAAATAAAATTGAAATAAATGATATGAAAAATAAATGAGCCTTCGTATATTTCTTAACCAATAAAAGGTTGACAACATCTTTCTAACCATGTAGGTTTGTCCCTCATCATTATCATACTTATACAAATCTTCTTTGTAATCTCTATTAGGTTCGCATAGCTTCCCGTCCTCTTAGTAGGGTTCTTACTCATATTGCTCTTCGATCATGTTTATCATTTTACGTATCCTACAATCATTAGAATAATGTCTTATCTCTCCACATTTAAAGCATTTCCTTATCATTGGTTTGGCATAGAGATTTCTTGGTTTGTTCCTCTTAGCTTACCTTTCTAAAGCTTTATCAAATTTAGTATTATCATGTCTTATAAAAAGTTGCTTTAATGTTTGCATTGCCTTCCCCTTATCACCAATACTAAATTTTCTTACTTTATTAAACAACCTATTAAAAGGATAATATTTGCTACTACAATTAACCCTCTCTTTTATTATCTTTGATTCTATATTCATTGCCTCATCAAGTGTAAACATCATTTATACTCCAATTTTATCTTGAATTGTTGGCATTAGCCCTCTTAAAAATCTTGACACCTGTTGATTCTATTTCTCCTAAAAACCCTGATATCATTGAAACAAATAATGCTTGTAATCATGAGAAAAAAAAACCTTTTATGCATTATCTACCTCATAAATGTCGATAATGTAATAGGAAGAAACCATTTGTGTATTTGTTTAATGCTTCCATCAGGAAGAAGCTCTGCCCTTCAAGTTTTACTTGACTAGTTTCACCATTTTCTCTTGTGTAATCATTAAGCCTATTACATTTAGTGATCTAATCAAAGAACTCTATTATGTATAGATCTCAATTGAAGATAGGGATTTCAACTTCTATCAAGAACTTGTTTGCTTGTTGTCTTTCAAGTTATGGTGCTTTATCTTGGATTAACAAGGCCTTGCGACCCCCATCAAATTCATCTTTACTAATATTTTTTTTAATCAAAGGTAAGTAAATATATCAGATTAAAAAATATACAAGGCTGGAGAACCAGCAAGTTCATTTACAAGATTTACAAAAGAGGGAACATACTCCCTAAACAAAACACCAAAACCAAAAAAGCATTATCAAGCTAAGAGAATTAGCTGACAATGGTTAGATGAGGAACCTAATCAAAGACATGGTGCCGAACCTAACACATGGCACAAAAAAATATAAACAGCGAGAATGACTAAAACGGCAACTAGAACAAAAAAAAGAGCTCTTAGCTACAACACCAAAGCAAGACAAGCATCAACAACCTCAACCGATTGAGCAAGGGAAGCAGCTACAACAAACTAGAATAAAAACTCTCTAGCGAGACACCCATCAATGAAGGGACTTTAAAAGCAGATGAACAGTATCACAGCCAGACTACCAAAGAATAGACAACAACCAGACAATCAAGCTTCCCCAATCTGAGAAGGCCATCCCCAGCAGTAAAGAGACGATGGCAGGTCTTAAAGCAAATAAAGAAAGATATCATATAAAACCACAACCGGATAAGCATCCAGCACACCAAATAAATCAAAGCTAGACAAAACTAGAAGGAGCACCCAGGGAAAGAACCCACCAAATAGACGCCGGCAGCCATCCTGAATGATAAGAAACTATTCATGTAAGTGCAAAATCATGTAGAACAGAATCTGGAATCTACAAAAAAACAAAAAAGACTGGATTGCAAGAGCTATTAAAGACTCTCTTGTTTCTCTCTTCCCAAATCAAGTAGATAAGAATACCTAGGGAGACTCTTCGCATTCTGCTAGCAGTGTTGCTTCTGCTAGAAGGAAGACCATAAATTGCACTATTAATGGTCGACATTCTTTTGTGCAGATGAAGCCAAGATTTTATCATCCTCCAAAGACGAGAGGTCCATAGGCAGCTGAAAAAAAGATGATTGTGGGACTCTTTATCAACCCGATAAAAAACACACAAAGGATCAAGTTGTAGGAAGTGAAGCCTATCACGAGTTCGTAGCTTGCCCACAACAGCTAGCCACAAAATAAAGTTATATTTAGGCATAGATTAAGATTCTCATACCACCTTAGCCCAAAGAACCGAATCACATTTGAAACGCAGGAAATCATAGGATTGAGCAGTGAAAGAAAGCTCACCACTGCCCTAAGTAGACATTAAAACAATTGTTTGATGCTGGATAGGCTATAACTATCTGTTCCTTGAGGGAGATAATAGCCTTCCATAATGGCGAAGAAGTTCGCGGAGAAACACCATCCCAAATAGATACATTAGAAAGATAATAATGATGAATCCATTGAATCCAAACAGAATCAGATTTGAGGTGGATGTTCCATAGTTGCTTAGTAAGGAAACTTTTTTTACGGGCTTTGATATCAAACAAACCGAGACCCCTTTCTTTCTTGGGCAAGCATACCACTTTCCAAGCAACCAGGGCAGAATTACTCTTCATGACATTTCAGGTCCACATAAAATTTCTACAAATTACAAAAGATCTGTTTAATGACTATGTCAGGCAACAGAAAAATGTTCAGCCAAAAGTGCACCATGCCAAAAAGGACTTATTTAATCAATTTAACTCGCCCCGTATAGTTGAGATGTTTTCCTTGCCAGCACTGGACTGCAGATTCTAGCTTCTGTAATAAGGGAGAGTATTGGCTAGCCAGCAACCTGTGAGGACTGAGGGGAACACTAAGATAATGAAAAGGGAAGAGACCTTCAACAAAACCCGTGTCCTAAAGAATAACCTGCTTCATTTGCTCTCGAACTCCGCCAAAATAAATAGAAGACTTTTCTCTGTTAATTGCCAAGCCAGAGATGTGCCCAAATGATATGAGATACTGATACAAACAAGCGATAAATTGTCTATCTCCCCGAGAGAGCAAGATGATGTCATCTGCAAAAGCAAGATGACTAATACCTAGAGGACCACACTTAGGATGAAATCTGAAATTAGAGTTCATAGAAGCCATTTTAAGCATCCTGGAAAGGTATTCCATACAGGATATAAAGAGATAAGGAGACAAAGGATCACCCTAACACACCTCATTTTTTTCTTGAAAGAAATCATAAATGTTGCCATTAACAGCAATAGAAAAAGAAGTGGTTTCCACACACTACATTATAAGATGCACAAATCAATTTGGAAAGCCATAAGACAACAGAAGCTGCTGCAGGAAAGGCCACTAGACAGAGTCAAAGGCTTTTTTCAAATCAACTTTCATCAAACATCAAGGCGACACACGCTTACGCTCATATAGCCGAAAGAGCTCTTGAATAATATGAATGTTATCAGCCATCAATCTACCTCCCATAAAAGCATTTTGAAGAGGGCTAATAATATCCGCAGGGGCAACAACAAGTCTCGTAGAGAGAATCTTAGAAATCACTTTGTACACCATATTGCAGTAAGAAATAGGTCTGAAGTCAACAGTCAAAGTAACATTGGCAAATTTAGGAATGAGAACAATGATGGAGTGATTAATCTGCTTGAGAAGTTTTCCAGAGACAAAGAAGTCACGGACTACATGACAGAAATCACCATCAACAATATCCCAGGATTTTTTGAAGAAGAGGGAGGTGTATCCATCAGGCCCAGGACCTTTGTTATCATCAATGCTGAATAAAGCTTGCTTAATAACATCATAAATGACTAGAGCCAGGAGAGATACATGAAAAGCAAGATCAATACAAGGGCCAGACCGAGAAACTATAACATCCAAAGGAAGTGTGCCCTTAGAAGAGCCAAGCAAGTCCCTGAAATAGCAAATAAAAGCATCCCATACTTCATCAATAGAGGTGGTAAGGGAACCGTTACTAAGCTGAATAACAGGGATGAAATTCTTTCGGTGTCACTGACTCATGAAGGAATGGAAGAAAGAGGAGCCCTTGTCACAATCTTTGAAGAAGTTACATTTAAGCTTCTAAGCAAAAAATAATCTTTTAGCAGATTTGAGATAGAAAAGCTTCTGCCGAAGCTGCTTATCCAGAGCAAGATGCTGAAGATTATCCTTATCATAGTGAAAGGCAGTTTGATGAGTTTCAAGTTCCATCTCTGCTCTAGAAACCCTTTCTAATATATGACTAAAATGAAGCTTATTAAGGTCCTTCAAGTAGCGCTTCAAGTGCTGGAGTTTCTTGCAGAGAATAAACATAGGAGAACCTTGGACAAAGAGAGTCCATTTATCTGCCACCAGCTCCAGAAAACTGTCATGTTGACCCCACATATTAAAGAATTTAAAATATCTCTTGCCTCTTTACTAATACTTTTTATATAGATTAGTGGTAGTTTAGGTGAATCTTCGGGAAACGTCTAGGGATAGGCTTGCCCTGAGATAAGTCTCTAGGCATGTTCCTCTCCCTTTCATTATTCCTATTTGTGCTTCTCACTAGCCAAACAAGATGTTCCAAGCTATTGAATATTGTCATCATTGTTTATTCTAAACAATCTAGCTTTTGTGATTGTTTATTTTATGCTATCTCCTAAGACCAACGCCCCAAATGGTCTCCACTTCAGTATCACGGGGTGGGTTACTATCATCTTCATCCATCAAACAAGCCAACCAAGTTGTAATATCAATTGATGTAAGTATAACATGAATAAAAACTAGTGTTCTTAAACTTTAAGGTTTCAAATTTAAATTGTAAAGAAATAAAGAGAAAACTTCGATATTTTTTGAAAAGTTTATAATTCAATAATATGATAAAAAAAAATAACATTCCAACTTTTTATATAGAGGCTTAAAATCGACCTAACCAAAACAAATTTAAAGCTAATTAGGAAAAGTAATTAAAATCCAAAATTAACTAGGAAAAAATATAAAATAACAGAAACAACATCTTTTAGGCCTATTTTGAGGGTTTTTCAAACTTTAGTTGGTTATAATGAGTAGGCCATTATATAGAACTAGGCCTATAGAATCATCTTGTAAAATCTTAGCATGATCCAATAATCAAATATAAAATTATGGCTATTTTTATTAGGCTAAGCATTTGACACGTTTAAGATTTTTAATGAGCTTCTTTATGGGCATATCTTTGTCTATTTGGTCCATAAATCATGACACATTCCATGTCATAGAGGATGCAATCATTGAATATGTCTTTGTCTTTTGTTTTGATCTAAAACTCTACAAGCAAGTACTTTATATACCTTGTTTTATTTTGCACTTATATTTTTGTCTAGTACATGTATATGTTATTCTTTTGAATATATTATATGTTTATAATTCTATAAATATAAACATTTTTTTCTAACAATTCTAACTTGCAAAGCTTTTTATAAAGAAAAGAGTTCTACTTCATTAGACTCTACAATACCGGAGCATGCTAAGAAAACACCTAAAATTTGCAGTGGTCTCTAAGAACACCAATTCCTGACAACCCTAGTAGAACCACCAATGTTCCATTATAAAGCTCATAGTTGAGGCTTCGTTTGAGCTTTGAACAAGATTATTACCTTTATAAACAAAATGGTTGTTTATATACTTCATTGAAAATTCAACTCTGTGCATGATCAATAACAACATATCATTCCAATTTGGTCTTGATTTCTTGAAAACCAAATTGTTTCTTACCAACCAGATTGACCATGGTATTGAAAAGATGATTAAGTTCCAAATCTTTCTTTGTGTTTCCCCTTTTGCAATCCTATGAGTGAGGCAGTATTTTTTAAAAAATCAGTTTGCATTTCCTTTCATGTGCTTATGGACCTAGGACATAAGGAGTTCAACTAAATCTTGGCTTTATCCTTTAAAGAGAATGGGAATAATTAAAGCCGAATAGTTTCCTTGTTGCATGATCTATCAATAAAAATATCATATACCTCTTTAAAGTCTTTAATGTGTATGTATGAATTTTTATAATTCATATCATGAAATGTGGAAAGAAGTTGAATCATGCTCGATTTCAAATTGAAAGTTTGTTGGTTAAGAGGTAAGATAATTCATGAAGGTGTACTTTGTCTTGTTGGGTGAACAAACTCTTAAAAGTTTTCAAATTAGGTTGGTCATTTAATGGTGGAGGTGTATTACCTTGAATACTCTCTTCACCCTCTACATCTTTAACACTAGTCATGATAGAAAAAAAATATATGATATAACGACTATATGAATAAAAACAAAATTACAAATAAAAGTAAAAGAATGGTAAAAGATAAACTAATCACTAAAAAATATATACAACAAATTAGGAAAACCACACTCTAACTAGTAAGCAATATTAATAACAATAAATATTAAAAGATAATTAAAACAAACATATACAATAACCACTAGAAGATAATTATAAAAAAGCATAATTAAGAGGTTGTAACACTAACCAACCAAACAAAAAAATAATAAATAAATAAATGGTAGGAAATAATTAAAATAAATACAATGAAATAATCACAACAAACATAACCAAGAGGTGGTAAAACTAATTAGAATAGACATAAAAAAGAGGTTGTTGAACCAACAAAAATCCAAAAATTAGTAGTTCATTCCACAATCCTTTATTAACAAAATTAAGGTCGATTTTGTTTTTAGACACTAAAACCACTCAATTGCTTACACACACACACACACACAAACACTATTTTCCAATAATCAATCCCTAATTTATTACCTTTGCTTGCTAGCTTCCCAACAACGATGCCAATATTGCTTTACTAATATTTTAGAGTGATTTATTTTAAGTTGCAAGTACACGAGTGTGCGATGTAGCAATTAATTTGGCAAGATTGAGGTCATATCCATAAAGAGTTAGATCTAGAAATTAAGCTAGGTAACAAAAAAAGGCTCAAGAGAAATTAAATTAAAAATAACTTGGTTGAAAATTATCAATGAATTTGTTTTCAAAGACGAATGAATTTGGATATATTTTACATGAAAACAAAATAAAAACTAAGTCTTGGTTCCAAATCTATCTTCAAATCAATGTACTAGTGATTCTTCCACATATTTAAGATAGCTCAACCTAACATAAATAATAGTGATATTAAATTAGAAGATATTACAATGAAGTTCAAAGAGATGAAGATTGATTATTGCTTAAGAATGGACAAATAGTTTCACATTAAGCAAGACATTAAATCAAGCAATCTTTGTACCAAAACTAAGGTTTGTGCATAGAAATTCAAGATTATAAAATTACATAAATGATCTATAAAATTTCTTCACAATAATCAATCATTCGTGAAGAAAGGTTCATTCATAACTCACAGAACTCACCTCAATCTCCATCATTCTTAATTTGGAACCAAAAAAAATTGGCCAGCCATTATTATGTATATAAACACTTGAATAAACATGAAATAAGTTCAATCAAATTGAAATAAGAAGTTTTGTAAACTAAAAAACCTAATTCTATAAAGAACACAATACAATTTTGGTAGAAATTTGTACACAAATCTAACTCTAACTTTGGACAGCAATTCGACCTTTTTCCACTCTTTTTTGGAGATGTATATTCAGTACATATTTATAAATAGTTTTGTTATCTTTCTAGATCATTAAAGAACAACTCATTTTGAAATCTGAGTCAAAATTTATGGGAAACACATCTCTAAGGCTATTCTAGAAAGTCAAATTAGGTTAGCTTGAAGAAGACTTTGTTGTATATTTTTTCTTCTCTGTGAGAAGTTTCTTTCTTCTTCTTTTTTGACCCAAAACAATGTAATATTGTCCCCTCTAGCTTTTCCTCTTTGATCAATAAATTATCCAAAATAATGTTATTGTTGCGTGGACATGTATGATCATAGATTGTTTTGGACTGATTTGGGGGCTAAATTTAAGGTGTTTTGGGAGATGAATTTAGGCATCAAACAAGGAATGTACCAATTATTTGGCCTGAAATTGACATTAAAACCTTGAATGTTTGGTGGTTGGAGTAAGTTTGGACTTCAAATTAATGGATCATATATTAACCTTTTCTAGGATTGGAATGAAAATGATTTTTGGAGCGAATTTAGAGTATTTCTTTGAACAATAATTTGGTTCAATCTTCAACTAAATATTTCTTCAATTTATAATTCCAAATTCCGACCTAAAAAATTTCCAAAATAATTTATTCAAGCTCTAAAAACCTATAGAAAAAGCATTCAATCAAACTTGCACCTCAATTATTATGCAAAATTCAAACAAAAACAATAAATACATATGTAAAATAAAAGATTTAATAGCACTTTTGATACACAATCAATCGACTGGAACCTATATATGCAACGAACACATCTAGGCCACATCTAGGCCACAAGAATACTATTATAGCTTTACAAATCAAATACATCAAACAAATTATCAAGAAGCCATTGCTTACATTATTAACTATAACAATAAAAATCAAATAAATCAAGCAAATTATCAAAAATCATTGCTTACATTATTAACATACGCAGGATGGTTGTTAAGAAACGATGGTTTCTACAACAAGGAAAGATTGTGGTGTATGGTGGAGAAAGATGGTATATGTGCTAGTAATGGCCAAAAATTGGGGAGAAACCTAATCCCGAACAATTAATTAAAACAAATACTGAAAATCATAAAACCTAAAAAGTCAATCCAAACCCTAGATCAAAATCAAGACAATACAATAAGAACCTAAAAAAAAAGACCAACCTTGAACATGCCAAAGAAAACACAATTTAACATAATAGAGAAATGGATGTTTGCATTCTTCCCTTGGCATTAAATAAATACGCAGTTCTCTTACTTAATTTCTTTTCCTTAAACCTTGTAGAAGATTGGGCTCGATAATATAGTAATGACATCGTCTTGCACTGTGCTGAACCAATCTGTTTAAGAAAATCTAATATTTGATTTACTTGAAGTTCATTTGGGGTCTTGAGCTATATTATAGTGGTCGCTCTTGATTTTTCTCTAAATCCACCCATTTCTTTAATGCTGGAGGAATTTACATGGCATCATGCCAAAGTGACATGAGTAGTTGATGTTAAAACCATTTGATGGACATGAATTTGAAAAACGCAATTGGTTAAGTTAATTTTCCCTCAAAATGTTTCTCTTAATCGAAAGAAGAAACATGAAACTTTTGTAGCACCAACAAACAAACAAAGCTTCAGACATCAAAAATATCTGCAATGATCATCCACTACCTTTTCTATTCGGTCCCATTCGGAAGGACATCCTGGCTGCTAACATTTATTTCAAGGTTTAGGACATGGGCCTTAGGTTGGCAGCAACATGTGTTACCATTTACTCACCATGTCAGACAACCACTGTTATGATCGAATATGCGAGATGCTCTAGCATCAGCGCAAAGGAAAAGTCTTTATATCACCCTTCGTTCAATTTTTTTTTCTTTTTAGTGCATTCTATATATATATATATATATATATATAAAGCAAAATAATGTTACTTTACTTCATCTACTCAGATCGCCTCCCTATAAGAGGGGGAAAATATCTTCTTGTCCTGTCCACCACAATCTGCTCACACGCTTCCTTCATTCGTAAATAGGCAACAGCAAGAAAATTTCTTGCTCTGATAATGTCGAGCTCCGACAACCACAACACATTAAAGAACAAGAAAAGGCTCTTCTTGAGCCTCTTTTCATCTATCCTACTAGTCGTTGCCATTGTTAGCATAGTTGCCGGTGTAACCTCAAGTAAGAATCCCACCGAATCTAACAATGACCACCAAGTAGCTCATACCATCCTGAAATCCTCATGCAGTAGTACGTTGTACCCGCACCTGTGCTTCTCAGCATTATCAGCTGTACCAGATGCTACAAGCAAGATAAAGAGCAAAAAGGATGTAATAGATCTGTCGTTGAATCGAACCATGTCCGCTACCCGGCATAGCTATTTCAAAATTCAGAAACTCACTTCTACCCGAAGGAGCTTCACAGAGCGAGAAAACACTGCCCTCCATGATTGTCTAGTAATGTTAAATGAAACTCTAGATCAACTCTCCAAGGCTTATCAGGAACTCCAAGACTATCTATCTTTAAAAAAGTCCTTATCAGTACACGCTGATGACCTCAAGATTCTACTCAGTGCTGCAATGACTAACCAAGAAACTTGCCTTGACGGTTTCTCTCATGACAAAGCTGATAAAAAGGTTCAAATTATTATGTTATAGATACTTCTAGAATGAGGCAAAAAGTACTATAGATTCCCTTTTTTCATATCTGCTGTTTCCTTGATAGGTTCGTGAACTATTTATAGATGAAGAAATGCATGTTTACCACATGAGTAGCATTGCATTGGCAATAATCAAGAATGTAACTGACACAGACATGGCTAAGGAGCAATCTCTATCATCAGGCAGGAAGCTTGAAGAGGAAAACGGAACAGAATGGCCTGAATGGTTGTCAGCAGGGGACCGGAGGCTGCTGCAGGCAACAACTGTGACTCCTAATGTTGTTGTGGCTGCGGATGGGAGTGGAAACTACCGGACAGTGTCTGAGGCAGTGGCGGCTGCACCAGAAAGAAGTAGTAGCAGATACGTTATAAGGATTAAAGCAGGGGTTTATAGAGAGAATGTCGATGTGCCAAGGAGTAAAACCAATATTATGTTCATGGGTGATGGAAGGACAACTACTATCATTACTGCTAGTAGGAATGTGGTTGATGGCAGCACCACATTCAACTCTGCAACTGTTGGTGAGTCTTCTCTATACAACTCAATTGGATTATGTTTTCCAAATATTTCCTCAGTTATTACTGGTAGTATTTAGAGCAAAAAATAGCAGCTTAATGTGCTTATAGTTAGCTTTTGCCTTGTCTTTAATCACATGCTTAGATCGAAAAGCCACAATAGTCAAGAACACTATTAATAAGTACCCAAATGTGATTATGCATTCATTAATGACTCAAGCTTGTTCCAATTGATGGTTATACTAAACCAAGGCTATTGTGTTATTTAGTTTTGCTCTTAAAAAATGTCGGTCACTGCTATTCTAGTGCTGGTCAAAAAGTTTAATTAGGCCAACAGGACCTGGACATAGCAGGACGATATCAAACTTCGATTTGCAAGAGCTGATATGGATAGAATTCATAATTCGTGGGTTTTTTCTTTTTAAAAATAGCATGTGTTTTTTTTATATAAAATAACATAGTTTATATATATATATATATATATATATATATATATATATATATATAATGAGTTGCATATAAGGAGAGGGAAGAGATGACACCACCAATATCATCTAAAAGATATCGACAAAACAAATTCAATTATATTAAAAAAAGTTACCAATGGTATCCCAAGTATATCACACTTATCTCCCAAAAGTGGTGAATGACTCACTTGCCTTTGACAGCAAGTGTGGCTCACTCGCATTAATATTGGTAATTTTCTTTAATGTTGTTGGTTTTGTTTTATCATGATTTTTCTGATTGTACTAGTGGTGTTATAAATAGAGCTTTGATGTTCCTCTAGTGTCTTTTTCTTTGCTTATTTCTTTAATTTTCTCAGTTGAAAATAATAGAATGGCTTGAGTTGTATCTTAGTCAACCTTTTCTATAATTATATATATGTGGCAATACACGGTAGTAACTATAGGAATCACAACATTGGAATAATCCTACATTAATTTATATACATATATATACATGCTATACATTCTATAATATGCTCCCTCAAGCCGAGGGTGGAGAATCGATTCGAAGCTTGTAACAAAAGACAGTAAAAGAAGCAGCAGATATTGACTTAGTGAAGACATCTGCAAGTTGATCCTGATAGGTGATAAAACAAATCCGAATCTCTTTCTTTACAAGTCGGTCATGTATAAAGTGATAATCTACCTCAACATGTTTAGTACGAGCATGGAAAATATGATTCACTGAGATATAGGTGGCGCCAAGGTTATCACACTAAATGGTAGGAGTAGAGACAGAGGAAACCTGCATATCTATTAACAAATATTAAAGCCAGATGACCTCAGCAATACCGTCTGCTAAGGCTTTATACTCAATCTCAGTAGAGGAACGAGCAATTGTGCATTGCTTGCCAGACTTCCATGAGATCGGCGTCTGACAAAAAAAGACAAGGTAACCAACCACCTGTAGATTTGCGATCATCAATACTACTAGCCCAATCTACATCTGTAAAACCATGTAGAGCAAATTGGAGCAACTCGAGTGATATGAAAACCATAAGATGTCATACCTTTAAAGTAGCGTAGAATATGTTTAACGGCAGCCAATGAGAATCTGTAGGAGCATGCATAAACTAACAAACTATGTTAACACCAAAGCATATATATGTTTGAGTGAAGGTAAGATATTGAAGAGCACCCACGATTTGACGAAACCATGTAAGATTAGAGAATAGATTATCCGACAATATAGTAACTCTCGACAAAGAGACTAGAGTATCAACGGGTTTGCAGGAAGTCATACCAGCCTGAGTGAGGATGTCAAAAATATATTTGTGCTGACACAACATCAAACCCATACTGTAGACTGAACTTTAATACCCAGAAAGTAATGAACTGCTCCTAAGTCATGAAGCTTGAATTCAGAGCTTAGTAACTATATTAGGTAATGGAGCATAGCAGAGTTGCTATCCATAATCAGAATATCATCAACATACACTAAAAGATAAAAGATATTAGTACCATCAGACAAGATAAACAGGGAGGTGTCAATCTTGGAGGCATGAAAACCAATGGAGAGCATAAAATTACTCAGACGAGTGTACCATGCCTGTGGTGCCTATTTTAAACCATATAACAACTTGTGCAATCTGCATATATAATATGGAAAAGTGGAGTCAATAAAACCTAGAGGTTGTTTCATGTAAACCTCTTCAGTAAAAACACCATTGAGAAAGGCATTATAAATATCAAGTTGATGAATCTTCCAATTACGTGAAACCACAATGGAGAAGACTAACCTGACGGTTGCCTGTTTAATAACTGGACTGAAAATTTCAGAATAATCAATGCCTTCTTGTTGGGTAAAGCCTCTAGCAACTAGGCATGCTTTATAACGCTCAATGCTGCCATCAACATGACGCTTGATCTGATACACTCATCTATTGCCAACAACATTCATCAAAGAATGAAAAGGAACTAAAGACCAAGTGTGATTAGAGTGCAAGGCCTTGATCTCATCATACATATTTTATGTCAAACCGCATACATGTCAGCATCAAAGAATGCAAGAGGTTCAGAGGTGGGAAAGAGCATTGCTCGGGATGAAGCAATAATAGCGGCAGCAGAAGTAACTAGATTTGCTGTCTTCGGTTGTCGCGGTCGAAGAACCATAGGATGTCTGCTGACTAAGGGTGGTGATGTAGGAGAAGATAGTGGCAATGAGGTGCCTTGTTGCAACGGAAAAGAAGAGAAATCAACTGCCCGATTCAAGCCAGCCGAAGGGGTAGAGGAAGAATCTGCCGTAAGCAAAAGACTAGCAGCGGATGTGGGACTAATAGCAGAGGCAGAATCTGTAGCAGCTTTGGCGCTGGCAGAATAAGAAAAAACAGGGGATTGTCTAAACACCAGCAAAGGTGTCATGCTAGAAACTAGAGGAGACTGATCAACAAGATGTACTTGTATCAGAATGGTTAGATAAACATGCATGTGGTGATAGGGAAGGGAAAGGTTAATGTTGTGGCGGGTGAGCAGAGAGGGGTGGCAGAGCGGAGGTAGAGGAAGGATGGTGAGGGGTTGTAGGGTTGTGAAACAATAGGGAATATAGCAAATTTGGGAGGAGGGTAGTGGAGGGTTGGATGGAGGGAGTAGCTGAAACCATTGCAATCTGTTCAAAATTATCAAATGGAAACACATGTTCATGAAAACGGACATGACGAGAGATATAAATGCATTGAGATACAATGCCAAGACATCGATAACCAAGGTGAGAGAAGCTGTAATCAAAAAACACATACGGAGAGGAACGAAAATCTAATTTATAATTGTTATAGGAACACAAGAAAGGAAAGCATAGACACCTAAAAGTATGCAAAAAATAATAATTAGGAGAACGTTGAAACAGACAATCAAATAAGGGTCTATTTGCAAGGAAAATAGTAGGCATGCGATTTATAAAATAAACAGAAGTTTCAAAGGCATAGTTTCAAAATTGAAATGGTGTTTTACACTATCCTAAAAGAGTAAATCCAGTTTCCACAATATACCTATGATGACTTTCTTCTATGCCATTTTGTTCATGAGTGTGAGGACAAATCAGACGATGATGAATACCAATGGTCTGAATGAAAGTAGACAGTTTGCGGTATTCAGCGCCCCAATCAATTTGAACAAATTTTATTTTTGATGAAAATTAATGCTCAACGAGGGTTTGAAATTGGTGAAAGACAGAATAAACATCAGACTTGGAAACAAGAGAGTAATACCATATATATTTTATGTACGCATCAACAAAGATAACAAAATAACAATAGCCATCCGAAGAAAAAAAGAGAGCAAGACCCCATACATCATTAAAAATTAATTCAAGCGGAGCAGAAGTTTTATGACCCATAGGTCCTAAAGACAGACGTGATGATTTTCCTAATGGACAACTTTGACATTGAAAATTAATTACAAAAAATCTTATTTTTTAGATTAACAATTGAAAAATACGAGAAGTAAGATGACCTAGTCAATGATGCCATAAATATGTAGAAGCAAAGATCAAGGAGACCAATAAGCTTGAGGAACTGACGTGATGGAAGACCTAGGCAAAGCATAAAGACCATCTTTACTCTAACCTGAGAGGAGTACTTCATTGGTGTTGAGATCCTTGATATAAAACCCAAAGGAGTGAAATTTAAAATAAACTTTTTATCAAGACAGAATTTTTGAACAGAAAGCAAATGTTTTGTAATATGTGGAACATAAAGAATGTTAGACAAAGTGAAAGAACGATGCGGTGTATGTATTTTAGTATGATCGCTATGAGATATGGAAAGTCCCTTATAATTACCAACATGCAAATTATCATTACCGAGATATGATTCTAAAGCAGCCAAAGTTGCAAGATCAGGTGTAACATGTTGATTTGCACCAATGTCCAGAAACCAATCAGCAGTACCTATTAAGGAGACATTACTCGGCGCCAGAATTGCACTAGGCTATTATCCATAGCCCTGATGCTGAAGTGGAGGACAATGAAGGGCTGTATGGCTGAATGTTTGGCATAATTGACAGTGTATTCTGCCCTTTATTGCGCTGCCAATTTCCCTACCAATTGCCTTGTTTGTCGTCACTATTAGAGGAGCTATAGAGGCTGCGAAAATCTGGTCTGGATGCAGCAGACATGTTCCCTCTACTGCTGAACTGGTTGGGATGCCATCCTCCATGGAAACGGCCCCTGTTGCGACCAAAATTTCCAGAGGACTGGCATTGAGAGACAAAGGCTGAAAGGGGGTGTTGAGCGTGGGCAACAGAGGTGCATTAATGACAACAGACCCCATGGATGGAAATGACATTTTGTGAAGAAATTCATGCGTTAGAAGATGACTATGAAGATCAGCATACGAGAGAGGTTCTACCTTGGTCACAAGGCTTGTTACTAAGTCCTTAAACTCTCTTTGAAGGCCATGAAACACATATAAGTTGAAATCCTATAGTGAAACAGGTCGGCCAGCAGCGACTAACTCATCAATAATGCCTTAGCTTTTTGCATAAACTAAATTACCGACTTATCACCTTGTTGGAGATCTTAAAGGGAAACATGAAGTTGTATAATATGAAAATTAGACATGGAAGCTAGAGCTTGCTCAAGTGTGCGCTAGACAGAACTTGAAGTTTGGCAATCAATAACAAGATGGAGAACTTTCATGGATAGCGAAGAAAGCAGAGCACTTAGAATAAGTTGGTCATGTTATTTCCAACGAAGAAAGAATTGATTTACCTGAAGAGAGGTACCATCGACAACAAAAACATGTGGAGAGGGGCAGGAGTTTGACCCATCAACAAACCCAAAAACTCCTTAGCCTACGAGATACGGCTTCATCTACATTCGCCAATATAGATAATTGGTGTTTATTAACTTGAGAGAGATGACTTGGTGAGTGTGGGAGAGGGAGACAATGGCAGCGACAGAAGCTGCAAAAACAACAGTAGAAGAAGGCTGCAATAGAGGAGTATTGTTAAGGTTGAAAAGGGCGTGGCCACAATCTGTAGGCTGTGGCCACGGCAAAACAGAGGCAAAGGAGGAAACTGGAGGCTGGGATGAGGAGTCTATTGCAAAAGGGAGAGGAATGTTTTAATTTATTTAGGGCTCTGATACCAAGTTGAGAATAATAAAATGGCTTGAGTTGTATCTTAGCCAACTTTTTCTATTTATATATATGTGGCAGTACACGGCAGTAACTGTAGGAATCACAACATTGGAATAATCCTACAGTAATCCTTATACATATATATATATACATACTATACATTCTATAATATTCTCTCTTTTTTATGGTACTAGTGTCATACTCGGAGATTTGGTTTGCCTCTAATGTTGTTTTTTTTTCCTTTCTTTTTCTCTCTCTTTTTAATTACAACACCACTGGTATCATAAAAAAAAGTTTCGATAAGATAAATTCAATAATACCAATGAAGATCACCAACGGTGACCCAAATGGGCCACTAGCCATCTCTAGAAGGCAAGTGTGGCACACTCAGGTTACCATTTGTGACCCTTCTTGGTGTCGTTAGATTCATCTTGTTGATATTTTTTTTATAAAGCCAATGGTATCGTAATCGATTCTTTGTTATGCCTCCGAGGTCTCTTTTATTATTTTTTCTCTCTCTCCTCGTGGGCAACCCATTTCACATTTTTTTAAAATGTTATGATTTTGAATAGTGACAAGTTTGAATGTTACTTTTTACAATTGTGACATATATAAACTGTGTTATTTCATTATTTTTTAAAACAATTATGTTATTTCTCCAATGTTTTTTTTTAAATATGCCAATTGATAAAAATAACCTAATGTTAGGTGTACAAAGATGATAGCTAGTAGATGATGCCTACTGCATTAGTTATGGGGACCGGAAATGAATGGGTTTGGCTTGGAGGTTTTACGGATACCATCTCAGAAACAATTTCTAATTTTGAGAAGTGTGTGTGTATATATATATATACCTTTCAAAAATTTAGATAAAAAAAAATTGCATTAACAGGTCATAGTTAGATATGGGACCTTGATTTTTTCTAATTGATGTGATGTTTAGATGATTTAGGCGCGTGGTCTGATGTGGATTGGATAAGACTTTAGATAAGGAAAAGTCAACAATTACGCAAAAAAATTAATGTAGATGTTTGAATGCTATTCACTAAGACAATAAGATAATGGAGAATTTAATGTTATTAGTAAGACACAAAGAAAATAGAAAAACTGGAAATATAACGAAGAATTAACATGCTTCGTCTTGAGTTCTTTTTTTTTAGTTTTTTTTTTTATATTTCAGTGTATGTTTGAATTCATGACTAAGTCCAATTTCTTTTGCAAACTATTGGGTACTTTTTAAACATAGTTTAAGGAGTTTCATTGTCTTGCAGCTGCTGTTGGAGACGGATTCTTGGCCAGGGATATAACATTTCAAAATTCAGCAGGACCATCAAAACACCAAGCTGTTGCAATTCGTGTGGGATCAGACCTCTCAGCATTCTATAGGTGTGACATGATAGCATACCAAGATACCCTCTATGTACATTCACTTCGTCAATTCTATGTGAGTTGCATCATAATTGGCTCGGTAGATTTTATATTTGGTAACGCAGCAGCTATATTCCAAGACTGTGACATACATGCCCGTCGCCCCAATCCAGGCCAAAAGAATATGGTTACAGCACAAGGCCGCAATGACCCTAATGAAAACACAGGCATAGTGATCCAAAAATGCAGGATTGGTGCAACTCAAGATTTGCTAGCCGCAAATAGCAGTTTCCGTTCATATTTAGGCAGGCCATGGAAGCTGTACTCGAGGACTATCATAATGCAGACAGAGATAAGCGATATTATAGACCCTGCAGGTTGGTTTGAGTGGGATGGTGACTTTGCTCTTGATACATTGGTCTATAGAGAGTATCAGAATACTGGACTCGGAGCTAACACTGCCAATAGGGTGAATTGGAAAGGTTTTAAGGTGGTTACTAGTGCAATTGAGGTACAGCCCTTTATTGCTAGAAATTTCATTGGAGGGGCTAGTTGGTTGCCTTCCACTAGTTTTCCTTACTCTCTTGATCTTTAATTTCAAAGCTCGATGTATCTATTTATCTTAAGTTGCATGTATCTTGTGCTTGTTGTACTGGAATCAAGTTCTTGTTGGAAGATACACTTTATTTCTAGAATCTAATAATGGTGTGTGTGTATATTTAATTAAATTCATGCATTATCCATATAAATACTTTGTATTTGGTCTAGTGTTTGTATTAATATAGTTCATATTATTTGGTACTAAAGGAAAAAAAAGGGTTTGAGTCATACAAGATTGGCCAACTCAATCCATATTAATATTGTTTATTTTACTATGGAAATATAAAGAAAAATGATAAAAAGTTTTGTCTTATTATAGTGTTATAATCTCTACATTAACTATTGTACATTACCCTATATATATAGAAAATGTTATCTACCTAATAGGTTAAGCCTCCTATTATTCTCAACTTAGTATTAGAGCCCTAACAATTTAAAACTCTTTTTCCTTCTCTCCAATGAACTCTTCTTCTCAACCATCTATGTAGACTTCCTCTCCTCCTCAACCACCGGTGCAGACTTTCTCTTCCCCATACGCTTTGGAAGCTTCCTCTGCTCCTATCGTGCTTATGCAGAACTTGTTCTCTTCCTCTGTTTTGCACTCTTCTCCTGCTACTATTGGTCCGAATATTGCCACCATAGATGTTTCAAATTTACAGACTTCCCCTGCTTCTGTTGTTGCCGTCCATATTGCTTTTATGGATGCTATTGTTTCACTCTTCAATAATCATCAAGTTATTTCTCTAAAACTTACAAACAAAAATTACATATATTGACGAATGCAGATGAAGCCATATCTCCTTGGACAAGGTGTTTTCCACTTTGTTGATGGCTCCTTCTCGTGTCCTTCTCCTCATGTGATTGTTGTTAATGGTATTTCTCTTAAGGTTAATCATTATTTTCTTCGTTGGAAACAGCAGAACCAACTTATTCTAAGTGCACTACTTTCTTCTCTTTCAGTGGATGTTCTCCATCTTGTTGTTTATTGTCAAACCTCATATTATGCAACCTCATGGTTCATTTCAAGATCTTCGACTAGGTGATGATTCGATCACTATGTTTATGCAAAAAAGCAAAGGCATTATTTGATGAATTAGTTGTTGTTAGTTGGTCAGTTTCACTAAAGAGCTTTAATTTGTATGTGTTTTGTGGTCTTTAGGGTGAGTTCAAAGACTTGCTAACAAGCCTCGTGACCAAAGCAGAACCTTTTTTGTATGTAGATCTTCATAGTCATCTTCTAACTCATGAGTTTCTTCACAAGACCTCCCTTCAATCTATGGGTGTTATTGTTGTCAATACTCCTTTATTGCTCATGCCAAACTAGCTCCTTTTAGCTCTTGTTAGCCAACATTAGTCTTTTGGTTCTTTTGGTAAAGGAAGAGGACACTTTCACGGAGGGTGGTATCCCAATTCTGGCAATGGTAAAAGACACAAGTCTGCTTCCAGGTCTGATTTTCGCAGCTTCAATTGGTCTTCCAACATTAAATAAAGGCAGGGAAATTGGCAGCAAAATAGGGGGCATCATAGCTCTTCACAATGGTCTAATGTTTGATGCCAGTTATGTCAAGTCTTCGACCACTCAGCCCCTCAATGTGCTCAACTTCAAAGCCATAGCCAGCAGCCTAGTGCAAATCTGATGTTGAGCAATATTTTCTTAACAGGTTATGTCAATTGGTTTCCTGACACTAGCGTGAATCAACACGTCACACATAATCTTGCAAATCTGATGTGGTCCAAACCATATCTCGGTAATGATCAATTGCATGTTGGTGATGGTAAAGGAATTCTCATATCTAATAGTGGTCATACTAAGTTACATATACCACAGTACCTTCACTTTGTCTAAAGTTCTTTATGTCCAATATATTCAAAAACCTTTGCTTTCTATTCAGAAATTTTGTCTTGATAACAATATTTATTTTGAATTTCACTCATTTGCGTTTTATATCAAGGATCGCAACCTCAAGACACTGTTCCTTTTCGGTCAGAGTAAAGATGGTCTCTATATTTTGTTCGAGTCTTCTGCCACGTCAATTCCTTAAGCTTATTGGTCTCCTTGCATATCTGCTTCTATTGATCTATGCCATCATCAACTAGGTCATCCTACCTCCCATATTTTTAATTTTTTAGTCTCAAAAAATAAGATTGCTTGTAGCTCTAAACACCTTAACTTTCAGTGTCAAACTTGTCCATTAGAAAAATCATCGCGTATGTCTTTAGGACCTACAGGTCACAAAACTTCTGCTCCACTTGAATAGTTTTTAGTGATTTCTAGGGTCCTGCTCCTCTCTTTTCATCTGATGGTTTTCACTATTTTGTTTTTATTGATGCACATACAAAATATGTATGGTATTATCCTCTTGTTGCGAAGTCTGATGTTTTCTCTTTTTTTCATCAATTTCAAACTTTCATTATGCCTTAATTTTTGCTAAAAATTAAATATGTTTAAATTAATTTAAACTGTGGGTACCGCAAGTTATACACTTTCTTTCAGACTATTGGTATTCATCATCGTTTGATTTGTACTCATACTCATGAACAAAATAGAACAGTTGAACATTGACATCGGTATATTATGGAAATTGGTCTTACTCTTCTAAGATAGTGTAAAACACCATTAAAATTTTGAAATTATGCTTTTGAAACCACAGTTTACCTTATCAATCGAATGCTTACTCTTGTCCTAAACAATAGATCTCTTTATGATTGTCTTTTTTAACGGTCTCTTAATTATCATTTTTTGCATACATTTGGGTGTCGTTGTTTTCCGTTTCTACATCCCTATCATAATTATAAATTAGATTTTTGTTCCTCTCCGTATGTGTTTTTAGGCTATAGCTCTTCTCATCTTAGTTATCATTCTCTTGCCATCGCATCTCAACGCATTTATATCTTTCGTCATGTCTGTTTTCATGAACATGTTTTTCCTTTTAACATATTTGAACAGATTGCACAATCCACCTCTCACTCTCCATCTGACCTCGCTATTCTACCTAATCTCCTCATCTCCCCACTATTTCACTCTCATATGCTTGCCACCTCTCATCTTGTCCACTCGTATGCCCCTCCCTCTCATACACCTGTTTCTACTCACCCGCAACAGCCCAACAATTCCCCTCATCCATCACCACGTGCATGTTTATCTAACAATCATACTGCAGGTATAGGTATAGGTTTGACCCCTGCTTTACAGCCTATTAGATCTATTCTTCTTGGTTCTCCTGGTTGTCCTATTATTGTTTCCCCATTGTCTTGCAGTGATGCCTCTGCTGTGAACTCTGCCTCTGTTTCTACTGATGGGCTAAGTTTAGTTGTTGACCTATTCTCTTATTCATTGCAGCAAGATCCTCCTTCATATTCACCTCTACATGCATCGCCGCCTATGGTTAGCAGGCATCCTATGGTTCTTCATTCGGGGCAATTGAAGACAACCAATCTGATTGCTTTTTCTGCCATCACCGACACTCCTACCTCCCGGGTTGTTTCGCCTCCTGCTTATGAACCACTTACCTTCTTTGATGTTGATAGGTACGACACCTAGTGTAATGCTATGAAGGCTGAAATTAAAGTGTTGCATTTTAATGGCACTTGGTCCTTGGTTCCTTTTCATCCTTCGATGAATGTTATTGGTTGTCGTTGGGTATACAAAATCAAGCATCGTCTTAATGGCAGCATTGAACGTTATAAGGCTCAATTGGTTGCTTGAGGCTTTAGTTAACATAAAGGTATTAATTACTTTGAGACTTTTAGTCCTATTGTTAAGCAAGCCACTGTTTAGTTAATTTTCACAATTATGGTGTCTTGTGGTTGGAAAATTAATCAACTTGATATTAATAATGCATTTCTTAATACGACACATGACAAAGAGGTCTACATACAACAACCTTCAGGTTTTGTTGACTCTATTCTCCCTTCTCATGTGTGTCGATTGCATAAATCCTTATATGGCTTGACACAAGCTCCTCGAGCATGGTACACTCGACTTAGTGATTATCTCGTCTCTATTGGCTTTCATGCTTCGAAGGTTGACACCTCATTGTTCATTTTATCCATGGGTGATGATATTTTTTATCTTCTAGTCTATGTTGATGATATCTTGTTAACTGGAAGCAACTCAGTCTTACTTCATAGATTGATTTAGTTGTTGAGTTTAGAGTTTAAGCTTCGAGATTTAGGAGTTATTCATTATTTTTTGGGCATTGAGGTTCATCCTATTCCTATTGGTCTCATGCTACGGCAAGTTAAGTATGTTCTTGACATTCTTCACCGGGCAGGTATGTCCTCTTATAGGCCTATTGATACTCCTATTTCTACATCAAAGGTTACTGCTGTATCAGATTCTTGTTCTCTGATCCTACACATTTTCATAAAATTATTAGTGCTCTTCAGTACCTCACCTTTACGAGACCAGACATTTATTTTGTTATTAACAAAGTCTGTCAGTATATGCATGCTCCTGCATATTCACATTGGGTTGTCGTTAAATGCATTCTACGTTATCTTAAAGGTACGACCTCTTTTGGTCTTCATATCACACGTAGCTCTTCTTTTTCCTTGCATGGTTTTACAAATGCTAATTGGGCTAGTAGTGTTGATGATCAGAAATCTATGGATGGCTATTTTGTTTTCTTTGGCCATACACTGATTTCCTGGAAGTCCGGGAAACAATGCACTATTGCTCAATCTTCTATCAAAACTGAGTATAAAACCTTAGTTGATGGCACTTTTAAGGTCATATGGCTTCAATATTTATTGTCAGATCTGCAGATTACACCTTCTTCAGTGCTTACGATTTAGTATGATAATCTGGGGTGCTACTTGTTTATCAAACCTATCTTTCATACTCGTACTAAACATGTTGCGGTTGATTATCATTTTATCCGTGATAGAGTTGCTACAAAAGCCATTCAGATTTGCTTTATCTCTTCTAAGGATTAGCTTGCAAATGTTCTCATAAAACCTCTTCGCTTCCTTTTTTACTGTTCTTTGATTTAAACTTAAGGTAGAATCTCCACCCTCGATTTGAGGAGGTATATTATAGCGTTATAATCTCTACATTAACTATTATACATTGCCTTATATATATATATATATATATATATATAAGAGTTTTTGTTTCAACAAAAGAAAGCAAACATCCAGAATCCTTGTTTTTTTTTTCCCTTCATATAGAGCACGTTGAAAAAATATTGATATATAGTTAGCTAATTAAGGCCCCGTTTGTTTGCAGGAAAGTAGTTTCCTTTTGGAAAGTGAATTCAAGTATTTTCTGATGTTTGGTAGTATAATGAAAAATGAACTGTAAAATATTTTCTAGTGTTTAGTTATGTTATGGAAAATAAACTGGAAAATAATTTATTAATGAATTAATTTTTTTTTCAAATTTATGTAATATATGAAAGATATAAAATATAAATATTTAATCACTTACAATAAAAAAATAAAATCTAAAAAGTATAATGATAATTTTTTTTTATTATATATATATATATATATATATATATATATATATATATATATATATCCTTACAAATATTTTCAACGTGCTCTATGTGCCGGGGGGGGGGGGCGGGGGGAATCTGGATGTTTGCTTTCTTTTGCTGAAACAAAAACAAAAACTCTTGTGTGTGTGTGTGTGTGTGTGTGTGTGTGTGTGTGTGTGTGGGGCAAAATTGTTTTAACAAGGACAAGCCCAGCAAAGTGGGGCATGACACTTGTTTCGTTGAGGTGACAAGGGATCCTCATCAATGTTGCTTTCGAGGAGAATCAAACCTGGGGGATTTAAGTAAAAATCATAGTTATCAAATTCTATCAAGTTTCGTTGGATAATTCGGATTAATTTAAAAAAAATTAAAAATAAATATTTAAAATTTTAATATTTTATATAAAAAAAATTAAGAAATAATTCGATATAGAATCATTGTTTCTCATTAAAAAAATATAATTTTTTTTATGAACATAAAGTGCATATATTAAAGGGCTTTAAATTTCACATTAAAAAATAATTTCTTTCTTGTGAACATAGAGTATATATATTAAAGTGCTTCAAATCTTATATTAAAAAGATATTATATTATCCTTTTAAGTTGAAGTATTTAAACCAAAAAGTTTTTTATCTCATATTGAAAAAACTTAATTTTTTTTGTGAACATAGAATATATATACAAAACAGTTTCAAATCCCATATTGAAAAAATAAAATTTTTTTTAGAATATAGAGTATATATACTAAAGGGTTTCAAATCCCACATTGAAAAAATAAAATATTTTTCTAGTATTTATATAGTGAACTTTAAAAAGTGTTAATAATTAACTAAAAACATATGAAAAAAGAGGAGTATAGGAGAAAAAACACATTTGAAAAAAAAAACCGGGTCTCGTCTGAGTTCGCCTGGGTTTTTCCGAGTTATTGCACTGGCCGGTCTTTTATCTTACCCAGACTGGTCCAACCACTGGGTCAATAGGGTCCCGGACAGACCTATCGGGCCGGTCTAGGTTTAATAACAATGGTAAAAATACACCAGCCCCTTGCAACTAGACTGTTGCTTGACATTTTCTTAGTAAACAACGTGATTAGGAGTATGACTGTGATTTAAAGTATTTTTTATTTAAAAATATATTAAAATAATATTTTTTTTATTTTAAAAAAATTATATTTAACATTAGCACATCAAAACGACGTAAAAACATAAAAAGATTAATTTTAATAAAAAAAAATCAGATTTTTAAGAAACATTATTTCAACCGCGTTTCCAAATACTACCAAATATTCATTACATTTACAGATAAGTAAAAAAAGTGCTTGCCGGGTATTGAACCTGAGACATTATGAATTGGATTACAAGAATAATAACTGTTAATTGGATCATTACAATTTGAATTTGGAAGGCTTAAGAGAACAGGAAGGAGACATTAATAATGACATAAAAACCTTGCTTTGTGAGTAGTGGTCTGAAGACTAAATCATGTCCCTTAAGCACTATATGCTCGTATGTGAGATTTTCTTCTATGACTTGATTAAATCTTTTATTGGCTGTTGTTTGTGGTGTGTGTCTTGCATGATTTTGTCTTAATCCATTTCTTTTTTTTTTCTTTTTTTTTTTTTATAACCCGGGGTGTCCGAGTCAGCTTACGCGCACCACGATTAATCTCTGGACCCACTGAACATCCTGCAAGCCCAGTAAACATGTAAGATACTACGAGAGTGACAGGCGTATACGCGAAGGCTCGAACCCAAGATACATAGTCATGACAAAGCCTACTAAGACCACTAAGCTGCAAGCCTCCGTGTGTTTCTTAATCCATTTCTTAGTCAGTCCTTAAATAGGGTCCGCTCTCAAATTGCTTCGCTGATTCCCTTTATTCTCCCTTTCTTTTTCAAAGAAAAAATTGTATTTGGTTGAAACTCGATAACAATTCTCACTCGTTTTTTTTATATATTTTCGATTTGACCCCTTTTTAGTGTTTAAAAAAAAACAATAAAACTCAACTAGTGAATTTTGAGTCTTAGAACTAGTTTGCAAGTTCTATATTAAAAGGCCTATTAAGCTGATATTTTATATTTTAAAAAAATATTTTTTATTTTATTCAAAATATCACTAATATTAAAGAGAAGTAGTTTTTTTTAAAAAAAAAAAGATTCTTAACCAGCAATTGTTTTGTTATCCATTTATAGAGTTTAAAGTATATAGACTTTGCATGGCCTTAATTACTAGGAGGGGCAGCACATTTCATTTTCAAAGAAATAAACATTTAAACCCAATAATCATCTAAACAGGAGTATTAATGTTTTAAAAGACTTATATGTTTAGAAAAAAAAAAATATGATTGCTAAATTCCAGAGCTAATAAAGCATAATGAATATAATGTAATTAATCAATTAAAGAAGACACTAGCTAGGATCTCATTTCTTTCATTGATCTTGATCACACTGTAAAGCCTTGGGAAAAGGTCTTGAATGAGTCCTATATTCTGTAAGACATTACTTTTGAATCCATGAAGCTTTTGGTAGGCAAGATTAAGGCCACCAATTACTTGTACTTTATATAAGATGAGTTAGGTCTAGAAGTTATGAGGTATAACAAGACATTGCACATCATAATCAAATGCAAGAACTATATAATTATCAAGGCCTTGAATGATAAAGGATCAACTCTTTAAGTTCTCTCAAAATATGTACTTCAAAGGATGCATCTTATTTGAGATTTAGCAAGTTGATGGCTTTAACCTATGAACACACTAAGACAAGTTATTGGTGATATCAACATTGTTCTAGAGATCATACCTCAGCAATTCCAAGTTATTTTACAAATGGCAAACATTTAACCAAGCTATAATATGTTATCGGGAAGACCCTGGATCTATTCGGCAAGAGTTGTCACTTTTTTTTTTGCATCAAAGGCTTAAATATATTGCAAATGAAAGATTTATTATAATAAAAGCCGAAGAAACCATGATAGTAATGAAGAATATAATGGTGCCATACATTGAATTGGAAGGTGTTAGAGATGGAGATCTACATACTTTTAAGGCTATCAATGCATACTTATTTATAAAGAACACCATAAAAAGGAGTCTTGTATTATCAAAAGTTGTTAAAATGACCATAAAATACATGGGTAAGTAGGACATATCACCAAGTCTTATCTTGGAGGACAGGTTATATTCATTACAAAATTCAAATCTTTCCTCATCAATAGGAATATACTTAATATCTTTTTCATCTTCCTTGTGTTCCTCATTTACACCATAAGTGTCAACATCACTTCTATCACCAACAACATTAATAAAAGAAATACGCACATCAACACTAGAACTACCAATGCAAAAAATCATTAGCATCATTATAATCTATATCCATATCTTCTTCTTCAACAAATGGTACCATTTTATTGTTATTATTTCCTTTATTATCATCATTACATGTTGCAAAATATTTGGTTCCAGATGGCCTATCATCATTAGGTTTGCTTTAATAACAATTTGGCATTCTTAATGTTAAAGGAATAGTAGTAAGATCATCATCAACATATAGATGAATCTTATTTTCACCTTCATTCATACTAAATATATGTAATGTTAAGGCATCATCAATAATTGTATTCTCACTGTCATCTCTTATCTGAAATCCCTTGAAGTTTATATCAAAAACTTGTTTGCATATAAAACCTCTCGAACAAAAAGAAAAAGATCAGCCAACTAAATCTTTGTTATTTGTTCTCCATTTTCAACACGAATGCAATGAAAGCAAGTCAATTGAGCTGAAAATGAGATTTTGGTCTGAATTCCAACTAACTCTTAAGTAAACTTGTCTTTTGTCATCCCTCATACAACATATAAGCGGATCTTCAATAAAATAAGCTCTATTGGTTGATGGATACTTCCCATCACTCTATTATGAGAACGAAGAAAGGCACACCATCTCTTTGCAGCTTTCATCACCTTTTGGTATGAGCCCGCCAATTAGTTAACCATAGGCATATTTTAATTTATGAATGTAGGTGTTGTCTTACTTACAGTACTCTACAGGCTCAATATTGTTGGATTCAATACTGATGACAATTTTAATAGTGGTGATGACTTTGGTAATGATGACTGGTATGATTTTGTTTCTTTGAATATTGGTCATAAATATTTGAGCTCTAGTTATGGCAATGAATTTTTTCTACTTTTGAAATTAGCATTTAAGGTTTGAGCAAATTTTATGGCTTGTGGTTAAAGCAGAATAAGATGGGGGTAATCATACATCTGAATTACCAGCCTTAGATCTCATTTGCTCAAAGGCATATATATGCTATTACGCTAAAGAAAACAATTTCTCTATTAATATTAGATTTTTTATTCAAGGGCTCGCTCGCTCAACCCGATAAGGAATGAATCATCTTACTAAATCAATTGTCCCCCAAAAGCCGACTTCTTCATTTTCTCAAGTTCCAATCAAGAAGGTGTAAAATAATTATTTCCTAAATATGTCTATGTAAGATATATAATTAGTTTTACATAATTTATTTTGACATACATAGAATTTCCATGATGAGCAACTATATCCAGTATATTGTATCTTGCATGGTGTACATTGGGATGGTAAAATAGAGTTCTAAAAAGTCTACAATGTGATGCATATATGAACAAAAAAAAATAACAAGTAAATTATGTTACATGAAACCACACATTAGAACACAATCAAACTATGCATGTCTAAGTGATCATGTGTTATTGTCCACTAACTAAACTAAATCTTCATAGTATTGTGTACAACATTAACAAAAGAGCATAACAAAATGCCTAATTAGATTATGTGGATAGTTGGACACAGCATTTAAATTAGAGGTTTTTTTATAGTTCTCAAATAAACATGTCTAAGCAGGCAATACAATTATTAAAAAAAGTTAATGGAAGTGTTCGATCGACTAATTAAACATATTATAAACAAATATTAAAAAATTAGTCTCATGTGAACATTAACCCTAACATTCAAATTAGGGGGGTTTATTATTTTCATTTAAACATACCTAATTGGCTATATAATGGTTGAAGAAAGTTAATGAAATGTTTTAATCAACCAATTAAACACATTACAAGTAAAGATTAAAGAGTTAGGGTTTTGTTAGCAATAACCCTAACATTCAAATTTAAAGATTTTTATGATTTCCAAATAAATATGATTAATCCAGTTAAATAATGATAGTTTTATCAATTGAACAACTAACATTAAATTTTTTTTGAGATTCTAGCATTGGGATTATCTTTTCAATAGTTATATATTTGAAATTTTTTCGTTAAAACAAGTAAAAACAAACTATATTGTAATGAATTAACAATATTTTTTTATAAATAAAACATACTAAAACCAATTTTTTACATCTCAATTGAAAGAAGCAATTGTAAAATACATGGATGTATTGAGTTAGAAAGGAGAGAGAGACATTACAAACGAGACAAGAGACATCAAGTAAACAAATTTTGATTTTGATTGTAGATTTCAATCAACAAGGCAAGAAAAGACATATTGTGCTCCTTTGGAGAGAGAAAATGTGATGAGTTTTTCTATTGGTTCTCTTGTATATTATATATTGGGATAATTTAATTGTTTCATTATTTTTAAAATTTTTGATTGACCAAAAATGTAAATTATAATTTCTAAAAATATAAAGTTATAGTAAAAAAATAATTAAACTATAGAAGGCTTTCTGTAATGATCCATTTATTTATTTATTTATTTATTTTATGAATGCATAAATAATATAAAAAAGGCTACCCTTCATAAAGCTTTTACAAAAGAAATGCAAAGAATAGAGAAACTACATCTTCCACCTGTAAAATGTGTGGTAATGTAAGGTGATTTTTAAAAGTATTTTTTAATTAATAATATATTAAAATTATAATTTTTATCAAAATTATTTAAAAACATCTAAAAATCGGCAAAAATAAATTTAAAAAGCATTTTGAAAATCATGTTGAGCCACAAAATCAAACACTCCCGCATAGGTCCAAAAAATGAGAGGGCAACAATGCTTGATTTTGAAAATCATGTCGAAACAAAAAATGGAACACTCCCGTCCACAAAATGAGAGTGCAACAATGCTTGCTGCAGCATACAGAATAAATTTCACTAACCAAACTTGAAATTATATTACTCAGGCTTGATTCAGATCGGACCTAATCTTATATTTAGCCAAAAGATCAACACAACTTCGCTATAACAGACAGCTTAGCCACTGAGCACACATATAAAAGACAACTATAATGAACATGGCAGGGCAGGCGGCAGGCTTCAAGAATAAATAAATATACTCAACAATCTTTCTTAAAAACCATAAATTTGGTACCGATATATTCACCACATCAAGGTTGTCCTTGCCATCTATGGCCCTCTCAAAGCACTTAACTTTAGCATTCTTCTTGTATCACAACCACCTCATGAGATCACCGCAGATGCGCCTTGGGAAGTTCCTAATAACGTGGCAACAACAGGATTAATGGGGCAGTTGATGTCTCCTTAGGTAAGTAACTATTTTCCTGCTCCTGTAGCCTGTTACCTTGGCTAAAGTTCAGCTTCATGTATTTTGCAAATCCTTGTGTGGTTGCAACAGTTTCCTTCTTAAGAGACTCAAAACTTTGGTCCAGACGGTTCAGAGGATAGGTAAATGATGCCATTTAATTATGGTTCTTTTACTAGGAAATGAGACTATGAAAGACGAACATGCATTTCCTCCTCAAGTATTGCAAACATTTCATTGACCCTACAGAAAGAATACACAACTAATTCAGATCAACACGAATAAACAATTAAACAAGTGCATTGAATATAACTAATGATAAGATTTTCAGAGTGGCAAAATAAATTACTAATTTATTTACTTTAGTTTTCATAAATAAAGTTACAGCTACAATAAATATCAAGGGTGATATTTGATGTTAATCCTATATTACAAAAGGACATTTAAATAGCTTGAGCTTACCTATGGGTGTCTATGTTCAGCTCTTCAAGCCATGTTGTTAGATAAACCTGTAATGCAATGTACTAGAGCAGTTGGCATAAATCACGTAAATGGAATCATATTAGCAAATAAGTGAATATATAACAGGACAATATCAGTTGCATGGCTAACAGTTAGGAATGAAATAATATGTGGTGTACCCTTAGGAGTTTCAATGTACTTGGTGCGGGTTATTTGATAATGCAAGTATAACATTTCAATGTACATATTAGAACATTTTATGAAAATAAATCAGCCATATACCTGCAAATTCTCATGGTTTGGTTGGCTATTAAAGTTTAAGGGAGGCATATCAGATTTCCCTTCCATCAGTCTTGGAGGGACTGGTCCACAAGTATCCTCGGAAAACAAGTTGCATTTTCTCAAATCATCAAATTCTCCAGGATAAAGCTCATTTAACCAACAAAACTCATCAACTTCCAGAGCTTCACAACTAATGGTAAATAACTCCACAACAAGCGCGCGCTGCCAAAGCCAAAGAATACCCAAGAAAATTGCAAATAAGAATCCCAAACAAAGAGAGATCCTTGAATCCAAAGACCAAATCACATGGGATTTCATCGTGGGAAAAACAACCAACATGTACCTTTAAACTTAATTCAGATATAAACATCAGAACAAGCTCATCTGCTAACTGCTCTGAAATCATTCAAAGATTAAAATCATTAACCAAAGGTGTAAAAAACTAACAGCCATTTCTTTAACATTTAAAATGAAAAGACATTTCGAGATACAACCTAATGAAAAGAACCGGACAGAAAAGTTGAGACAAAATATAATAATTGACAACTAATCAATTAGCCACCCATCAATGCTTGAAATCTGAAATTTTGGAGTCTATTTAATGTGGAATTGTTCATCCAGTTTTCCACTTTTTAGACCTATTCTCTTTCTCTTCAACACTCTAACAAATGTTATAAAAAATATCAATCAAGTGGATGAAAAGGGTTGTTTTATATTTCAAAATAAAAAAATCCCAGAAAATGGATGGCCATGGATCCACCCAAAAAATTCCTAAGCTGCATGTCACAAGCTGCTGAACAGTGGGAAATGGGAAGACTGAGAGCTAAGATGGTGGATGGGACTGGTATCAAAGGATCTAAAATCTCTCGATACTGAAGTGGATTTGGTTTATGGTGGAGTTGAATGGCGGAGAACGATCCATATTAACTAGTTTGGGCTTTAAGGTTGTTACTGTTGTTGTTGTTGTTGGATTACATTCTACTCATTGATGATTGAAATTAGAACTTAATAAAATTCAAAAAAACAAAGTAGACATGGCTAAAAAATAAAGATATAAAATAGATGACACATTGTTAATGTCATATGTTGTTCATTAAAAAAGATGGTAACGTCATATCATTAATAGGAATGGCCACATCAAAACTTGACAAACACTGGGCAAAGTTTTGAAGATTTTAAACAAAAATGGTAACACCATACCATTAATAGGAATGGCCACATCAAAACTTGACAAACAATGGCCAAAGTTTTGAAGATTTGGGGATATTCACATACCAAAAGAAGAGATTGACCAAAATGCAAAAACTGGGATGCCGCCACCATCACCAGCATCATTTTTATCCTCAGAACTACATGAAAATTGTACAAGTGGACTGCTGCTTGTCCCTTTGACATAACATCTCATAGATCTACTAGTGTTGACCATGTAAGTTACAACAGCAACCTACAGAAAATCTCACAACAAATACAATAAATACAACCAAACCAAATTATTTAGAAAAAGTTCTTGAGATTTTAATCTAAGATATTTACTCTCAGCAAAAAATGCTCAACATTGGGTCTTAGAAAAGATTTCAATGCTCATTCAATTGTGTAGTAGTTTGATCCTTGTTATGATGACAACTAAATCAGATGTCATCCTTATTTCCTTTCTTAATATCAAGAGTGGAAATAAGGATCATTCTCCAAGGCATTGAAGAACACATGCATACTGCGGTTGGATTCTAAAATCCTATTGTCAAATTTTAGGTCATAGTGCTATAAGAGGCCTTCGTTCTGTATTTAGCTTAGCTTAGTAAAGAATAGAAATATATCAAGAGCTTACTCTATCCTACTAAATACAAAATTTTTGCAGCTTGAGTATTTTACTTGAAACATTTTAAAGGTATCAGAAATTCCTCCTCTATAATACTAAGTATGATCAGGCCTATATACAAAGGACATGCATTACTGAACATATGGAAAAGTCCTATATTGCTATAAAATGTTTTTCATTATATGATTCTTCCTCACAATTTGGGGATCTACAAAAATCAAGCAGAAGGTTGGCTCCGTACCATAACTCAATATTACTGCAAAATAGTTTCTTATCAATAAAATGTTTTTTGTTTTTTTTTTAGTTACATGCCAAGACACATTCACAATTATTAAAAAAAAATTAAGTATACCAAAGTGTACATACCAAATCCCTGTAAGATGACAAGAGTTTGCGCCTATAAAGCTCCTATAGGGGGGAAAAAGAAAAGGAGATAAGATCAAGTACAAGGCTATAAGCAAGGAAGGAGTCAAGGCAAATTCATGCTTAACATATTTGCACAAGAATTTTGTTTCAATTCAATACCAAGCAAGAACTAGAGGAGAAAAATGACCTGTTGTTTAAGCAACTTTGAACTAGCTTTCTTTCGAAGATCAAGCATGTCGCTTAAAACACCAAGCTCCATTGAAGGTATGTATCTGAATACAAATTCGACCATTTTATGACACTCTATAATTAATTAAATAAAAATCAAATGCACACAAAAACAATACACAGAAAAAAAAATTAAAAAAAAAAGCATCACCGCAACAAAAAATACCACAATAGAACCAAAAGAAAGGAACTATAAAAGACAAAGAAGATTAGCTGGCAATACCTTAGCGAGAGATAAGTGTTAACAAGAGAAGTAGCATGTGATCTTCCATTAGAAGAGGAAGAGACCCATTGTAACCTGTAAGAGGCCAACTTTGACCATTGGTTTCTCAGGTTTCGCTGAGTAGCTGGTCTCCACAGCCGCGTTACTGATGGAGGCAGCGTTGAAGAACTCCACCCAGGGCTTTGTAATTGATAAGAAGAAGAGCTTTTATCTGGGCTTTCCATCAACTGACAACATACACACACACACAACAATTACAGTTTTGGGGTATTGACAATATCTCCTTCGCCGGAAATACACAAACTAGGCGGTCTCCGGCAAAACAGCTACTCCCAACAACAACAACAACAACAATAAATAAAGAAGGGAAAGGAGGAAAATAAAGCAAAAAAAATAGAAATGAAGGTAGCAAAGAAGAGGGATGACAGAAGGTATACCATAGTAGGTTGGTATGAGCCCTGCGAGGGAGATTGGAGACGATGAAGGTTGCTGGCACCACCGTCGTGCCGTTGGCTGCTGTTGTTGCTAGTTGCTGCTGTTTTCCGGTGTCTGGTGTAACCGTTGCTGCCCCCTGCGGCCGCCTGGGAGGAGGGGCGGTTCGGGTTGGTTGGGAAGAGTGACAACAGAGAGAGGGAGAGAGTAAAGTTATATTACCGGGAAATCTCAATTTAGTCACAGACTTGTATATTCATTATCAATCAAGTCCCAAGCTTATAGAATTTATCAACCAAAATTACCAGGATAAACCTCTAACCGTGGTAATAAAAGCCGAGCTAATTTAAAATATCACATCAAACTTGCAGCCTAGATTATGAAATTAAAATAACCTGATAAAAAAATACAAAAATTTTAAGCTTATTTTTAAACAATAACTGTCAACTTGTGTTAATTTTTCAAACTTATAATCCGTGTTATTAGACTCAAAGCATCATATCTAAAAAAACCATAAAGTCTAACTCTTAATCAATCAAATATTTGAGGATAAAATTAAAAAAATAAATTCAATTATACGAAAGGATTCAAAATAAGAAATAACAATTAAAAAAATAAGGATCAAAATTGAAATACAAAATAAATTTTATATTTGATTGAAAGGTTAAATTGAAAAGAAAATCAATTTCGTAAAAGGACCAAAAATCAAAAGAATGAGGATAAAAATTGACATAAAAAAATAAAAATAAATTTTTGATTGAAGTGAAATTGAAAAGAAAAAAAACTTTAACAAAACAAAATAAAATAAAAATAAAGACCAAATTGCCCAACAATTTAAAGTATGTATTCAATTGTGACAACAATATACTCCCCATTATCATAGCAAAAGGTTTGACAAGTGCGCAAGAAAAAAAGTTTGTGAAATTGTTACGCGATCACAAAACAATCATTGGTTGGACTTTAGCCGATATCAAGGGCATTAGTCCCTTAATGTGTATGCATCACATACCATTAGAGGACAATGCGAAACCAACAAGGGAATTGCCAAAAAGGATGAATCCACCTATGATAGAAGTAGTAAAAGCTGAAATTTTAAAACTATTAGATGCATTATTCATTTACCCCATCAAGGATAGTAAGTGGATGGCGCTAATTCATGTGGTGCCTAAAAAGACAGGAATCATGATGGTAAAGAACAAAGATGATGAACTCATTCCTACATGCATCTCAAGTGATTGGAGAATGTAATTAATTATAGAAAGCTCAATCTTGTTACACACAAAGATCATTTAGTATTACCATTCATTAATTAAATGTTTGAATGCTTAGCAGGTAAGTCTTTTTATTGCTTTCTTAATAGATATAACGGATATAATTAGATTGTTATTAATCTTGAAGATCAAGAAAATACTACTTTTACATGTCGATTTGGTACATATGCATATAAGAGAATTCCCTTTGGATTGTGTAATGCATTTGCAACTTTTCAAAGATGCACGATGGATAGTTTTTTCTAACTATGTTGAAAGAATAATTCAGGTTTTCATGAATGTTTTCACGGTGTATGGTGATTTTTTTTATAAGTGTTTAGAAAATTTATCATTAGTCTTGAAAAGATGCATTAAAACTAATCTTATCTTGAACTATGAAAATTGTTATTTTATAGTAGAACAAGTAATAGTTCTTAGGTATGTTGTGTCTTCACGTGGTTTAGAAGTTGATAAAGATAAAATAGATGTTATTTCATTAATGTCTTACCCCTTGTGCGTGAGGGAGGTTCGTTCTTTTCTTGGCCATGCAGGTTTATATCGATGTTTTATCAAAGATTTCTCAAAGATTACAACACCCTTGTGTAAATTATTAGCTAAAAAAGTGAATTTTATGTTTGATCAAGCATGTAACGATGCCCATAATGAGCTTAAAGGTGTGTCACATCTGTCCCCATCATACAACCACTCAATTGGGATGAATCTTTCAAGATAATGTGCAATGCGAGTAACTACATAGTAGGGGTTGTACTTGAGAAAAGAATAGGGAAGAATTTGCATGTTATCGCCTATGCTTCCTGTATATGAAAAAGAACTGTTTGCAGTGATGTTTACTATAGAAAAATTGAGTTCCTATTTATTGGTACAAAATTTATTGTTTTTACTGACCATGCAATTTTGAGGTATCTTTTGAAGAAAAAGGAATCCAAACCAAGATTGATTAAATGGATCTTTCTTTTACAACTGATCATTTGAGCCAACTGTGAACTAAAGAAATACAAACCAAAATAGTAAGAGAGAGATTCCTCGATAAGCAGTTGTATATGTTACATTCCTCTATAAGACCATGGTATGCTGATTTGGTGAATTATTTAGTCATCAAAGAATTCCCTTCAGGTTTGTCTAAATTCCAAAAAGATAAGTTATGAGCTTATGCTAAATATTATTTTTCGAACACTCTTTATTTGTGGAAATTTTGTGCGGATGAAGTAGTTAGAAGATGTGTGCCATATGATGAATTTCATTCCATTCTCACTTTTGTTTTTCAAGCTCATTCTTGTGGTGGGCATTTTGAAGCAAAAAGAACAGCTCACAAGGTACTTGAAAGTGTTTCTATTGGCCTTTTATTTTTAAGGATACATATTATTTTTGCAAATCATATGAAAAATGCCATAGAACAGGTAATATCACTTGTAAGAATCAAATGTCTTTAACTAATATTCTGGTAAGTGAATTTTTTGATGTTTGAGATATTGATTTTATAGATCCATTTTCTTTTTCTTTTGATAATTTTTATATCCTTATTGTTGTTGATTATATGTCCAAATGGATTGAGGCAACAGCCTTATGAATTAACGTAGTTAGGTTGTTTTAGATCTTGCCAAGACTCATATATTTGACAGGTTTGGAATCCTCGAAGCTATCATTAGTGATTGTGACACTCATATATGCAATCATTCAATAGAGGCATTACTACGCAAGTACAATATGACTCATCGAACTTCCATAGCCTATCACCTTTAAATGAATGCCCAAGCTGAAATTTCAAATTAAGAAACCAAGTCTATTTTGGAAAAGACAGTGCAATCTAAGCAGCGAGATTGGAGTTGTGATTTGGTGATGCACTTTGAGCTTATATGATTGCTTATAAATCACTTATAGGAATGTCACCTTATAGGATTATTTACAGGAAAGCATGTCATCTACTAATGGAGCTTGAACACAAACCTTTTTGGGTTATTAAGTAATACAACTTTGATTATGATGTTCATGGGATTACAAGGAAGTTGCAATTGCAAAAGTTGGAAAAGATATAGAATGATGCTTACAAGAATGCAAGGATTTATAAAGAAAAGACCATTAGTCCTCATGACTAAATGATTACAAGAAAGGAGTTTCATGTTGGAGACAAAATCCTTCTTTATCATTCACATTTGAAACTTTTTCTTGGTAAGTTATGCTCTCATCGGATTGGACCATTTGTTGTTTCTAATATTTTTTCTTATGGTGCAGTTGAGATTACAAGTGTAGAAACAAACAAAGTGGTCAAGATCAATGAGCATCAATTGAAAACTTTCTATAAAGGTTGGACGATTGAATTCACTACTTTCATAGAATTAGTTGAACCAATCAATGAGGCATGAACATGTGATATGTCGAGCCAATGATAAAATAAAAGCACTTACTGGGAGCCAACCTAACTTATATAAAAAAGATTTCAGATTTGCTTTTTTTTCATTATCTTTTATTTTTCACATTTTACTTTATGTTTGTCATTCTCTTCTACTCCTTTTCTTTTATTTCAACATTGAGAATAATGTTATGTTTATGTGTGGGGGGAGAATTTTGATTTTCTTTGTTGTTTATGTGTGTTTTATTAGAAAAACTCGTAAATATTTGAAAAAAAAACTATGTTTTCAAACCTTAAGTATAAGTTTTATCTATTGAACTCCCATTAATTTATGAGAATATGAGTATTATGTATGAGAATTAGATGAGATAGATGAAAATATAAATCAAATGAATGAGTGTGCATACAAGTTTTAAAAAGTTTAATTAGTTTAGAGATTCACTTTGAAAATATGTCATGTTGACTTAATAGTATTGTACCAATGTAAGCTTTTGAGCTTTCAGTAGTATATTATTTGATGTGTGCATTCTTTCAATGATATATATCTCTAGGACTTGCTTCATATCTTGTTGATATTACATTCACATTACATGTGTATATGAAGATGATAAAGGCACTAGGAATTTTAACCACTTGAGCCAAAAAGCCAACCCAAAGCTTATTATCCTTAGTAAACCCTTTTGAGTTTGTTTGTTTTTTCTTTGCTTTACTTATGTTATAAGCCTTAAATATTTATATGTTTTCCTTTTCTCATGGCCAATGATTAGTAGAGCATATACTTATTGATATTTCATGTAATTATGGTTGGAAATTATGTGAAAGAAAAAAGTGATACTTGATGAAAAGAATGGGCAAAGTTGTCAGAGGTAGACCATTTGAGGAAAAAAGAAAGAAAGAAAAGTTGTTCCATTGTGTTCTTAAAGTTTTATGTTGATGGAGCTTGAAATCAAAAGAATTTAAGTATTAGTGCTTTAAGATGGCGAATTTGTGTGTTTTGATGATATATCTTGTTTCAAAATTCATTTTTATAGAATGCTCTACTTCATTTGGTTTTAACCTTTTTCTTTTCCTTTCTTTTACCTCATCTTAACCTAAGCCCCATTACAACCAAAAGTAAAACCTTTTAATTCATGTATTACTTATAATATTTTTAGTAATTGAGATGAGATTGAAAAGCAAGTTTATAGTAGAACATATTCATTGATTGAATTTGAGAGATTTAAACACATGAGCCCTAAACACATGAGTGTTGGAGTATATATCAATGACAGGACCTGTCACTTTGGTATGGTTAGATTTCATTTAAATCTCAATAATTAATTGAGTTTTGAATTTCATATGTGAATGAAAATTCATGTTTTTATCTTTATTTATTGTATTCTTGTTTATAATGCATATATTTTTGGACACTGATGAGAGATTAAGAGATTAGTTATAGTTATTGTGCTAAGTCTTTTAATTTTTTTTTACTTTGGACTTCCTTAAGTTTGACCTTATCTCTCTTTTCTCAAGGACAAGCAAGAGCTAAGTGTGAGAGTATTTGATGCAACCATATTATTTGATAGTTTTATCCACATTTACGTAGTATTTTGCTCATGTTTTATATATAAAATGCCTTGATATTTTTTGTTTCATGTTTTAAAGATACTTTTGGATGTAAGATTAAAAAAGGAGTAATTTGGAGATAAAATTCAGACCATGTTTCAGCTCGTGTTGAATATTGATAAATTTGACCTTCGATCAATGTTTTACGAAGAACTTGAGTTGTAGAGGTTGAAATCGAGTGATTCTAGTGGCATTAGAAAGATAACATACATACCTTTTATCCATAAATAGCAAGAAGAAAAATAAAGAGCATGGAAATCACAGCCTTCAAAGACAAGTCTTGTATTTTGTTAGTTTTGACCTTCAACTATTCTGACTTGAATATCTTGAGCTAGAGAAGTCCATTTGTTATAAACTCAAGTTTGTTGGATTTTTTACTTAAAGACCTATCAACCTATCAAATTTCAGTAAAAAAAGAGCTCATATGAGAGAGATATAATTTTTCTAAGACAATCTATAAATTATGTCAGCAGAAAGGTTTTGTAAAGAAATAAGTTCAACTTACTTCCTAAACATCCAAACTGATATGACAATTATTTATTCATATGAAAAAGATCTTTACATGGGCAAATTAACTTCACTGAGTTCAAATTCAAAGCTTGAAGATTTCATGCAAGACTATTTTTCCCTTTTTATAGGATAATAGTTGTTGTATTACTTAAATATAGACCGACTGCCTTGGAAAGGATTCCTTTTTTTTTTCTTTCCTCATAAAAACAAACTAGTAGAAAGGTGGGTATTATGTTTTTTTTATCTGATAAAAAGAAAGGAGAGAGACGTGAAGAAGATACAGCCAGAAAGAAAAAAAAAAACTCTCACCTTTTTTTCTACACCTAAAATTATGTTTTCATCTTTTCTCTTCCTTAGTTTTTCGATAGTCATGCAAGACTAAGTTATTTTTCTTGGTTGAAAGGATACAAAAGCCTTCAGATTTTAAAAAATATGGGATTTATTTTATCTTTTCTTTTTAAGTTTATATGATGAGTATAAATATTTTTCTATTCTTATTTCCCATGATTGTTAAGTTTGATTGTTAGAGTGAACTCTAAGTTATTATTCTAACAAATCTATTGCTAAGTTTGCTATCAAAACTAGAGTTGTGATATTTAACTTGTGAAGCGACTAAGTTTAATAATTATGGCTTATCTGTGTTGTTAATCTTAGGAAAAACATTCAATTAAATCTAACATAGACTGTAGACAATTATGTTGTTTAGATTTATCAACATATTTAGTTATTAAGGCTACCATTAAATTAAATTACTAACGCATATATTTAGTTATTAAGGCTACCATTACATTAAATTAAATTACTAACGCAGACGCTGTGGTTGTTTAATGGTTAAGGATAGTTATACTATAGATCGGTTACTTGGCTAATATTAAGAAATATAAATATTCATAATACAATTGACGTATCGTTTCAATTATCAGTTTTGATTTTCATCAGTGGATGTTTACTTGAGACCAATGTTTTTCTCTTAATAATTTCAGTTTATTTAACTTAGTTTGAATACTTTATTTTGTTTAACCTAGCATAACTTAGATAATCTCAAAATGCCTCATTTGAATCATTTATCATAAAGACCTAGACTATATCTTCTTCGTAGGATCGATCTCTTACTTGCTCTATACTATCTTATTTGTTTAAGCTAAGGTAATTAATTTGTAAAACCACGACATGCAACATCCATAAATAATATTATGAATATTCCTTGTAGCTCTAATTGTATAATCATCAATGACATCTAGTTGATCCACTTGCAAAGCCTTAATAGCCAAAGTATGGCTTCCCTTGTTCATGCTCTCGAGTTTGTTCATCAGCTTTGCTATCTCGTGGTCTTTTGCCTTGAGTGAAGTTGAAAGCCCCTCTATGAATTTTGTCAAGTTAATCATTTGATCCTCCGAAAATGTAGTCTCGATTGTCATCACTGATATAATGCCAAAACTCGAAGCCTTACATGGTTATCGACATGGAGTGGTCTTTATGGGTGAATTGTCGAAGTAGTCACCTTAAGTGCCGAACAAAAGTCTATGCACCCCACTTGATTTTTTGTGGTGGAGTTACTTATAGCTTCAGATTTGGAGAGAGCTTCCATACCCCTTTTGCATTTGATGCTGGCACTAGCTCGAAATCGCTTAGTTTGTGAATACAACTCGACGATGGATTGTTTTTCAATGACGGGGTTGGAGAATCTTCAATGGTATGTTGGCGAATTGAATTAGTAGCCTTGTTGTTTTTGGAAGGGACAATGGCGATCACGTTCTTTCTAGTTTCCATCGAGAAGTTGTTGAAAATTCTGTCTTGAAGGTAAGAGATGAGAAGTAGAGATGTCCCCAATAAAGTCGCTAGATATATGTACAAATATATGATTTTATTAAATATATGACCGAGTATAATCACTATCTAAAATATTATTTCAAAAGAATAAGACAATTTCTTCCTTTGGATTTGATATATGGTAATTTGATTTATTTGTGAAATCAAGCCAAGATTTGTGCTTTACAAGAACGCGAATTTAAATGTGTATTGTGAAGCGATATTTGGTGATTTGATGCTTTGAATAGTGCATTTGATTTGTCTTCAAAATATTGTTAAAGAACTCTTATAGGATGTTTAAACTTAATCCAATAGAGCTTTGTTTTTTGTAGACTTTAAGCGTAGATGAAGGAGGCTTCGGAGCTTTTAAAAGAGTTTATTTGCTTAAAGTGCTTGTCTTGAAAAAAAAATTTATATCTCCAAAAATTCTTCTTCTCAATTTGTTTAGGGTAGGGACTTCTATATATAAATGTTTATAAGGACTCTCAAGTCTCCCAATGTCACATGACATTATTTTGTTGGTTAATTTTTATTTATGAGATTTTATATTTATGACAAGATATTTTAAATATCTCATCTTATGTGTCAATTTTTCATTGGTTAAGAAATATATGAAGGTCCATTTATTTTCCATGTCATTTATTTCAATTTTATTTTATCATTTTATGTAAAAATAAAATTAAAATGACATGGTAAAATTTAATTGTTAGAAAAAAATTTTTGTTGCTAGACATAGTTACAAGAAGTTGTGGTTTATCTTGGTTTTCTTGCCGGATTTGTGTTTGGACTAATTTTAGGTAGAGTAAGAAAAACTATGAAGAAATTTTTATTGAATAGGATAAAATTACACACTTAACAAAACAATTCATTAATATTATGAAATGGAAACTAGGGAAAATGGATCATATGAATTATTTTAAAGAAAAATAACTACTAATAGGATGCTTCAATATTTGGAGGCACATGTTCATATTAAGATAAAATCATAAATCATTGATAATTCTGGTTGCTAAGTGTATGCTATAATTCTTGGAAAATAACTACACACACACACACACATATATATATATATATATATACTCTGAACAAACAAAAGTTGCAGGAAAACACACCTTCAAAGACTATAAGAGAGGCGGGAGCTGAGAGAACTGTGTCGTTAAAAATACCATTTCAAAAGAGCACCACCGCATGCAATTAGACAATCAGAAACCACATTAACCAGAATAGAAATGACAACGAAAATTGAACAGGAAACAATGAAAACGGGGGCAAGCCTATGTGAATAATGATGCCAATGCCACATCCATTTAATGCACCACTAAAGAAGATTAGCCAGCTTGACTTTATTCCAAATAAAGCCTGAAAACATTTAATGCACCATTAAAAAAACACTGGCTAATTTGATATTGTCCAAATGAAACTTAAAGACGTGTAGGCTCATTGCTTCTTTGCATGGCATTTTAATTATTCGAAAGGTGATTACATGTCAAATCATTCAGCATATCCTGAACTCTATAAGCCTCACAGAATAAAAATAAGTCTAATTGTTCAAAGCATTTAAGACGCTGGCATGATGATGTCTGTCTTTTCAAACTTCTACAGTGACAATATATTTTGCGATACAATGCAGAGACGATATATATATCTTGGTGAATATATTTTACTTGAAGACGTGTAGGCTCATTGCTTCTTTGCATGGCATTTTAATTATTCGAAAGGTGATTACATGTCAAATCATTCAGCATATCCTGAACTCTATAAGCCTCACAGAAGAAAAATAAGTCTAATTGTTCAAAGCATTTAAGACGTTGGCATGATGATGTCTGTCTTTTCAAACTTCTATAGTGACAATATATTTTGCGATACAATGCAGAGACGATATATATATCTTGGTGAATATATTTTGCGATACAATGCGCGATATAATACAGAGACGGTGAATATATTTTACTTGAAGACGTGTAGGCTCATTGCTTCTTTGCATGGCATTTTAATTATTCGAAAGGTGATTACATGTCAAATCATTCAGCATATCCTGAACTCTATAAGCCTCACAGAAGAAAAATAAGTCTAATTGTTCAAAGCATTTAAGACGTTGGCATGATGATGTCTGTCTTTTCAAACTTCTATAGTGACAATATATTTTGCGATACAATGCAGAGACGATATATATATCTTGGTGAATATATTTTGCGATACAATGCGCGATATAATACAGAGACGATATATATATCTTGGCGGAGAAAACCGTGGGGAAAGCTACAGTACTTTCCCCACGCGTTTTAGAGTTCTTTAATATATATCTATATATATATATATATATATATATATATATATATATATATATAACAAATAATCACACTGTAAACTAAATTATAGGATATTAAATGTAACTTTTAAAAAATAGTATAATGACGTGCCATCTCGCTAGAATATACACATCTACCTATCCACACAACACCCAAATATAAAAAATAGCTTTCTAATTCTGCCGAGGACGCCCAAGCGGCTCTAAAATTCCCAAACAACAATCGAGGCATCGCCATAAGACCGAACAGCTTTCTGCTTAGAGGTTCCTCCTCAGTTTTTCAACTGAACTTGG